>JACCDW010410926.1_pt1 | contig 29357 bp, 24 predicted proteins | sample 7449781 | NCBI WGS metagenome assembly JACCDW01 (sample SAMN15323449, study PRJNA562643) | freshwater metagenome | isolation source: river surface water | place: USA:Blue River Watershed | collected 2017-08-18
ACTGACATCATTGCCCGCGTGGGCAGCGATGAATTGGGCCTTGACCCGATGAGCCCCAATGAGACGGACAGCTTTTTGAAATTAAAGCCGCGCGAGGAGTGGCGCGTCCAAGATAAAGACTGGCTGGTCAATGAATTGCGCCGGGTGCTCGACAATTTCCCCGGGATTGAGCCCAGCTTTACGCAGCCCATTGAAATGCGCGTCTCTGAAATGTTGACGGGCGCCCGGGGGGATTTGGCGATTAAAATCTTCGGGCCGGATCTGTCAGAATTGTCACGCCTTGCCGGGCAAATTCAAACACGCCTGACAAAAATTGATGGGACGAGCGAAGCGATTACTGTTGCCAATTCCTCAGTTGATTATTTGCAAATTGATGTGGATCGCACAGCCGCGGGCAGTGCGGCTATGCCCGTGGATGCCCTGCAAGATATGATGCGCGCCAATGTAGAGGGCGTGCCCGCCGGCATGGTGACAGATGGCGTGCGGCGCGTGCCCATTATCATTCGTGGGGCCGGGCAAGAGGCCTCAGACCCCCAAGCCTTTGCCGATCAGGCCTATCTTAGCCCCTCGGGCCAATTGGTCCGCGCCAGCGATGTCGCCACGGTGCGGCGCGTGGCGGGGCCAGTCAAGCTTGAGCATGAAAATGGCTCGCGCTTTGCGCTGGTGCAGGCCTTTGTCTCGGGCCGTGATCTTGTGGGCTATGTCGAGGATGTGAAGGCCGATATTGCAACGCACGTCAAACTGCCGCCGGGCTATCGCCTTGTTTGGGGCGGGCAATTTGAAAATCAGCAGCGGGCCGCCAACCGGCTGATGATTGTGCTGCCTTTGTCCGTGTTGATGATCTTCATTGTGCTTTATGCAACACTGGGATCGCTGCGGGCGGCCCTGCTCATTCTGGTTAACATTCCCTTTGCCGCTGTGGGGGGCATGGTCGCCTTGGCAATTTCGGGCGAATATCTGTCCGTTCCGGCGTCCGTTGGGTTTATTGCCTTGCTGGGCATTGCGGTTTTGAACGGCCTCGTCATGGTCAGCTATTTCCGGCAATTGCGTGAGAGCGGACTGCCCTTGGAAGAGGCCGTTCGCACAGGGGCGGCCCGGCGGCTGCGGCCCGTGTTGATGACGGCCAGCATTGCCGCCTTTGGTCTTGTGCCCTTGTTATTTGCAACAGGGCCGGGCTCTGAAATTCAGCGGCCCTTGGCGATTGTGGTGACGGGTGGCTTGGTGACAGCAACCTTGCTGACGCTTGTTTTGCTGCCGATTTTATACGCCCGATTTGGCGAAAGCCGGGAGGAACGCGCCTTGCGCGATGGCCCAGAAAAAGCAGGAGCGATGTCATGATCTTTTCTTGGCACCGGGCTGTTTTGGTAGCCTTGCTCGGCACGGCATCCGCCACTGCACAATCCCCACAGGTACAATCCTCACAGGCACACGCCCCGTTGCCCCCCGAAGCGGCGGTGCGCGCGGCGCTCGACCAGCACCCGCATGTGGAAGCCGCCGTTGCGCGCATTGCCGCCGCCAAGGCCCAGGCCCGCGGCTTAAAGGCCGGCCCGCATGAGCTGAATTTCACAGGCAGCTATATCCGCCGGTCAATTGATCGGGATGGCAAATATGATGAATATGACGCGACCGTGATGAAAGGCATCCGCCTGCCGCAAAAGGCACGGCTGGACACACGCGCCGGGGAACAAGGCGTTTTGGCGGCTGAGAATTTGGCCGAAGATGCCCGGCATCAAGTGGCGACGGCGCTGAACGACTTGTGGTGGGATTGGCTGGCCGCCAGTGCCGAGGCGGAGGTGGATGCCGCTGCTGTGCGCAACCATGAAGCCATGGTCCACGCCGTGCAGCGGCGCGTGGCACTGAAAGATGCCGCCCCGCTTGATTTGGATCAGGCCGCCGCTGCACTGGCAGATGCGCAAACCAGCCTCGCGCACGCGACGGGAGACGTGGATCTCGCCCGCGCGCGGCTGGCCGCACAATTCCCCAGCCTGGCCGTGCCGCCTGCAGCCCCAGCCATTCCCACCCCTGATTTAGACACCGGCCGCCTCGACGAAATGGGCCGCCAAGTGGTTGAGCGCAGTCATGATATTGCTGCCGCCGATGCCGAAGCGTTGCGGCTGGCAGCCCTAGCGCGCCGCGCCAAGGCGGATCGGATTGCTGACCCGCATATTGGCCTGCGCTTATTTCAGGAGCGCAATGGCGCCGAGCGCGGAGCAGGCGTTGTCATGTCCATCCCGCTGGGCATTGCAGCCCGGCGTGCAACAGCCGATCAGGCCGCTGCCGAAGCCTCAGCAGCAACGGCCGAACGCGCGGCCGTGCGCGCCTCGGTGACAGAGCTGGCGACCACCAATATCGCAGACCTGCGGGCCAAGCTGAACGCTTGGCAATTTGCCCAAACCGCAGCGCAAGGCCAGCAGACGGCATTGGCCCGGCTGAAGCGCGGACAGGCGCTTGGCGCCATTGATCTGGCCGATGTGCTGCAAGCCGAACGCCTTGCCCATGCAGCCGCCCGCATTGAGGCCCGCGCCCGCGCAGAAGCCCATCGCGCATGGGCCAAGATGCTGATCGACAGCCATAATTTGTGGATCGGTGATTAAGCGACGCGGCTTAGGATGGACGCAACAAGCCGTGTGTTACGCTGTGAATCATGGCGTGCAAAGGCAGGTCCCGCCGCCAGCGGGTGGGAATGGCGCGGGCACCCAGCAGTGCCCCTGAAAGTTGGCCGGTGAGCGCCGCGAGGACGGGGTTTTTTGAGTTTAGGCCGATTGCCAGTGTCACAGCCTGGTCAAAGCTGGCGCTGCGGGCCGTGGCCCAAAGTGCGGCTTCCAAACTGTGGCGGGCGAGGCCTGAGGTTTGAATGTCTGTGCGGCGGCGGCCACGCCAGCTGCCTGCCAGAACGGCGGCAATGGCGTCTGTCCCAATGAAGTTGGGCCGCGAGAGAACCATAGTGGCAGGCCGGCCTGATATGGCGTCAGCCAATATCTCGGCGAGCCCAAGGCTGGCATCAACTGCCTCAGGCGCAGGGTGTGTGCGCCGCGTTTGATGAGCAACAGCGGCACGCAGCGCCTGCCGATCACGATGAAAGCGAATGGCCAGCGGGGCGAGGCGAAGCAAGCACCCGTCAGAGGCGCGTCCCACCACCCGCTGAGACGTCTCGGGGGCAGCCATAAGCTGCGACCGGCGTTTGCCGATAAAGTCCGCCGTGTCCGCATAGGAATTTTGCAGAAGCCGATTGGCAAGGGCCAGCGCATCCTGTGCAGCTGAGAGGCGAGATTGGGGGGAGTCGATCGGGGCCTGGTCGGCGGGAAGTGCGGCACGCGTCAGGGCCTGCGCCTCCCCGACCATAAGGCCAAGAAGTGCGCCCATGGCACGATCTGCAACGGCTGCCGGGCCTGTATCTGGCCAAGGCTCTGGGCAGTATTTGATCGCTGCGAGATGCGCAGGCGACGGCGCTGACTGGGCGGCCTCTGGACGCGCAGAATGGACGCGGCGAACCGCGTCTCGCTGGGGAATGCCCAGTTCAATTAACAAACGGACGGCAAGCTGCGCCGCGCGATGCGTGCCGGCACGGCTATGAATCAAGACATCAAATCCATGGCGAATCCACGCTCGAAGGACTGGCCCCGCCTTTGCCCAGTGGAGTTCATGCAGCCAGCCTGTAGACCGCCCCGACCGCAAGGGCAGATGGACCCAGTCCATATGCCGCGCACGAACCTCAGATTCGATATGCCCAACATCCAGATCAAGCAGCTCACGCTGCTGGGCCACAGTGATAACAGCAACGGCGCCCCAATTGCGGATATCATTTAAATCAATATCCAGCTGGCGATACCAAGGACCCGATGGGGCGTTGAGCTGTTTACGCCCGGGACAGGCGGATACACCAATTCGGCCATGGCTTGGCGCCACCTCGACGACCGCAATGTCCAAGGGATGCGTCACGCTGGTGTTATAAATGGCAGCCCCCTCGAACACGGATCTCAAATGGTGGTGCCCCGCCAGAACAAAGGCGCGGCCGTTTATCTTAGAGAAACACTTAGAATGTTACTTATCGTCTACAAATGAAATGCCAGACGTCTTCGAACAGTCAAGTAAATTGTCACTCATAATCTGTAGATTGATTGTCAGCGCGCGGGTGAAGCAAAGCAGATGCACATTCAGCAAATTCTGGGAAACAACCTGAAGCGCCTGCGCACCAGCAGAGGCTGGAGCCAGGAGGAATTTGCTTTTGAAGCGGGGATTCACCGCACATATGTGAGTGATATTGAGCGTGGGGCCAGAAATCCAACGATCGAAATATTGGATCGATTGGCGCGCCCGCTGGGCGTTACTGCCGCCGATTTGATCCGAGCGCCCGAATAATTTTATGAATTTGGCATTACGCGGCGAATTTCATCGATGTGGCCGCGTATGAAGTCAATTTTTTCATCAAGTCGCGCCAAACTAGTAAGTAATTCATCTTTTTCTAGATAAGCGGCTGCCAGAATATCTGCGCTGCTATCTTCCAAGATGCCACCAATTGCGCTGCAGAGCTCAGCTATTCTGTCTTGATCCATGTCACTCATGACTCATATTGTGCCAGAGCTTTCGGCAAAGTCCATATGTTGTAGAAATTACAAGTGTTTTTTACATATATATCTCACCCCCAGCCCAAGACAGCAAAAAGGCGGGCAGCCTAAGCTACCCGCCCCTCATCGCCTCAGGGAGAAAGGCTGTGCTTAAAACTTAAGTGAGGCGTCAATGCCAAAGGTGCGTGGCATGTTGAAATTGCCATAATCACCCAAGATATTGTTATTGTTTCCAATCAGCACGATGTTGGGCACGCCCGCGGCTGCGTTGGACTGGACCGAAGGCAAGCTGTTTGATGGATCCCGGCGATAGACCAGCTGATTGTTGAACAGATTGCGACTCCACAGGCCGATGTTCAATTTGCTGTCTGACCCGCCAATCGACAGATCCGCCAGCGACAGGCGGGCATTGACGATGAAGGACTCATCATTCTTCACGGCAAATTGGTCAAAGCTTTGCGTGGCTTGCGAATAATTCGCATCGATGTGGAATTTCAGCTTCGCATCCTTGCGGCCCACAGGCAGCTCATAATCCATAGACGCGCTGGCGGCATTGCGCGGCGTGTACACAATATAGAATTTCTGCAGCACAGTAGAGGCATTGCCCGTGGGCACGCCCGCCGAGGTAAATTCCCGATAGGTCACAGGCACTGCCGGAATATCGGTGTGCGTATAGGCGTATGAGAAATCAAACTTCAGAGCATCGCTTGGCTTAATCGTCAAATCCGCTTCAAGGCCGCGAATCTTGGTTGTGCCCGGCGCGTTGAAGGTAACCAGATTGTTGAAATTGCCTGTGGCAGTGGGCTGAACCGTCGACAAGTCAACTTGGCTGCCCTTCCGGTCCATCATATAGGCCGCCAGATTAATCCGGGCGCGACGATCCCAGAAATCAGCCTTTAGGCCAACTTCATAGCTTTTCACATCTTCCGGGTTAAAGGCCCGATAGTCCGACGTGCGTGAGCTGGCACCGCCCGCGCGATAGCCCGTTGCATATTTCACATAGCTATGGACGGTGTTGCTGAAATCATACGCAATCGTCGCCATGGGGTTGAAGCGCGTCCATGATTTGTCGAGCGGGGTATAGCCATTAATGGCTGCGACTGAGGGGTTGGTCTGATAGTTCACCCCGCGCGAGAAGAGCAATTCGCCCTGCTTTTGATCATTGGTATAGCGCCCCCCCAGCGTCACGTGCAGTGCATCGCTGGCGTTCCAAGTGACTTGCCCATAAGCGGCATAGCTTTTTGACCGAACTGAAGAGGCCCGATCAATTGAACAGCCTTGGACGGCACGGCCCAAGGCAGGGTTGGCCGCCCCCGTGCAAAATGCAATGGGAGTAAAGGTGGCGCCAACAACTTGGTTGGCGCTGTTCAGAACGGCAATGGCACCCATGGAATTGGGGGTGGCTGCATCATCGCGAACACGCTCATTAAAATAATAAGCGCCAGCGACATAATCGACTGCGCCCAACGTGCCAACAAGCTGCAGCTCTTGGCTAAACTGGCGCTGGAACAAATCTGCCCGGCTATAGCGGCTAAAGGCGCAAGGCGCGGTTGCCGTGCAGGATGCCGTCAGATTGACAACCGGCACGCGGTGCAAGCCGCCCGCATTGTCATTCTGCTCCACTTCCACGCCGCGCCATGCCGTAATGGCGCGCAGCTCAATTGCATCGGCCAGCTTCCATTTGAAGAGGTTGGTGACGCCAAAAGTCTTATCAACAGTCAGTGCCTGGGGCACACCAATATCGGCCTCGCGCATCAGCGTCTTGCCATTCACAACAACGCCCGGCGTCAGCGGCTTGATGGTCCCTTGCGTGCCAATAAAGGCCGTGCCGGGGGTGACGCAGCTGCTGCCAGCGGGGAGGGGAAGCGGGGCAGCATTGGTGCCGCCGCTCAGGCAGTTATTAGGGTTATAGTTAAGCAGCTGGCTGTAATAAGGTGAGTTTTCATCGCGCGACATATCAACTGATACATCATTGGTGATGCCATCAACGGGCGCCCAGCGCACAGCAACGCGGCCACCCTTGCGGTGGAACTGGCCCCAGCCCGCTTGGCCGGCAAGCGGGTTTTTCGTGACCGGGTCTTGATGCGCCAACACAGCATCTAGCTTGATGGAAAAGCCCGCCACTTCGGGCAGGTTCATATGCAGGCCCATATTATAAGTGCCAAGATTGCCCATGCCGCCATCAATGCGGCCACCAAATTCACCTGTGGGGGCCTTGGAGATAATCGAGACAGCCCCGCCTTCGGTGTTGCGGCCAAACAAAGTGCCTTGCGGGCCTTTGAGCACTTCAACACGCTCAACATCAAACAGGCCCGTGTTCAGGCCGTGCTGGCGGCCCAGATAGACGCCGTCAATGTAAATCCCCACGCCCTGCTCACGCGCAGGCTGGTTGGCATCGAGCGGCACAATGCCGCGAATGCCAACAGTCAATGCCGACTGGCGCGATTCAAAGGGCGCCACGCGCAAGCTGGGCACGCCGCCATCGGCCAAGTCCATCAAGCTCTGCACCTTGCGCTCGCGGATGGTTTCTTCACCCATGACCGAAATCGAAATGGGTGTCTTTTGGAGATTGGTCTCACGCTTAGTGGCCGTGACAACAATTTCGACCAGCCCTTCTCCTGGGTCGCTGCTGGCGTCAGCCGCGTCCACAACGTCAGCAGCAGGCGCGGCAAAGGCCGGGCCAGACGCTGAAAAGCTGGCAAAGGCAAGAGCGGCCAGCGAGGCCGAACGAAGCAAAGGTGCAGACATCATGAGATCAATTCCCCGGATCATTAGCGTCACATGCCGGCAGTGAATTGGTTTCAGAATGACCACCGGCTTCGGGGTCTGCCTCTAAAGATGGCTTATGTCAGAACGGGGTAATCTGTGTGACAGGGCTGTGACACATGGCCCGGATGAATATTAAGCGCCTGCCGCTTTGGCCGCTTCACGCGCGGCACCGCCGCGCGCAATCAGCAGATACATGACAGGCGTTACAATCCGGCTGAGCAAAGTCGACGAGACAAGCCCGCCAATAATCACCCAGGCCAAGGGCGAATAAAGCTGTGAGCCAGACAGCGCCAAGGGCAAGAGGCCGCCAATTGCCGTGACGGAGGTGAGCAGCACTGGCAAGAAGCGGACTTCGCCCGCCTGCTCAATGGCATCGCGCAGGCCCAGGCCACGCTCGCGCAGCTTGGTGGTGAAATCAACGAGCAGGATGGAGTTTTTAATCTCAATCCCAATCAAAGCGACAAAGCCAATAATGGCCAAGAAAGACAAAGAATTGCCGGTGAGGACAAGCGCTGCCAAGCCGCCAAAAATCCCCAGCGGGATAACCCCTGCCACCACTGTCACATCTCGGAAGCGGCCAAATTCGGCAACCAGCACGCCCAAAATGCCAAACACCGCCAGCAAGACCACGCCGCCCAGCCCATTGCTGTTGCGCGCTGCGGCCTCGGCCTCACCACCCAGAATAAAGCTATAGCCAGCCGGCAGAGGAATCTGTTCAACGCGCGGCATAACCTCCTTCGCCAAACGCGACGTCAAATATCCATCGCGGACAAAGGCCGTCACCGTGACAGAGCGTTCCAGCTTGTACCGATTGATTTTGGAGGGCGACGATTCAAGCGCCGGGCGCGTGAGTTGCGACAAGGGCACACTGCCCCCGCTGAGCGATGGCACATAAATTTGGTTCATGGCAGAGACGGGCTGGCTTTGCGCCAAAGGCAGGCGAACCATGACGGGATAGCCATCGCCCTCTTGGTCGCGCAGCGTGGCCGCGCGCTCACCCGACAAGGCCAGCCGCAAGGTGCGGCGCACGGCATCCGGCGCGACATTTAACAGCCCAGCTTTTTCCGGATCGACGTGCAAATCCAAATCAATCCGGTCAATGGCCAGCGGATCATCAATATCGCGCGTGCCCTCTGTCGTGCGCAGAACATCTGCCACTTGCGCCGAGAGGGATTTAAGAACCGCCAAATCCGGCCCGCGCACACGAATGGCCAAAGGCGCCTCAATTGGGGGCCCTTGTTCAAACTGCACAACAGTGACCCGGGCATCGGAGATCCCGGCCATTTTGCGGCGGAGATCTTCCAGAAACTCGGGCGAGTCCCCCGTCCAATCCTTCAACGTGACGAACAATTCCCCATAGCGCGTGTCAAATTCACGCGGGATATTATTGTAATAAATTTGCGGGTTGCCGCGCCCCACATTTTCCATAACCGCATCAATTTCGGGCAGGGGGCGCACTTGGGCTGCGACTTGGCGAACGATGCGGTCCGTTTCAACCACGCTGCTGCCTTCGGGCGCTTCAATGCGGATCACAAAATAGGGCACATCTGCCTTGGGAAAGAGGCTAAAGCCAAGAAGTGGGATCGTCGCCAACATGGCAAGGCACGCCGCCATGGCCGACCACAGAGTCTTATGCGGATTTTCCAACGCCCAATGCAGCAAGGGGCGGTAGAAATGCTCAATCTTATCTTGAATCCATCGCAAAAAGGCATTGCCCTCAGCGGTTTGATGCTGCTCGAGAATGCGGCTGGCAATGAAGGGCACAATTGTGAGCGACACCAGCAGCGACGCCGCAACCGTCACCAAGACAGCCACGGGCAAACTGCGGGTAAAATCGCCACTTGTTTCCGGCAAATTGGCAAGCGGCAAGAACGCAAAAATCAAAACGCCTGTCGACCCAAGGACGGCGAGCGTAATTTCCTTCGTTGCCTCAACTGCGGCCACGGCGCGCGCCGCGCCCATGCGCAAATGCCGCTCAATATTCTCGGTCACGACAATGGAATCATCGACCAGCAAGCCCAGCGCCACAATAAAGCCTGAAATGCTCAGCTGGTTGAGCGAATAGCCCAACATATTAAGGGAGATGAGGCCAATGGCGAGCGAAGTGGGAATGGAAATCATCACCACCAGCGAGGCGCGGAAGCCCAAGGGCAACAGCGTGAGCAGCACCAGCGCCAAAGCAATCGCAAAATCGCGGCCCAATTGGCCAAGTTTCCGTTCAATATCGCCGCTTTGGTCAAACGCCGTTGCCAATTTCATATCCGGCGGCAGCGTGCGCGACAGACGCTGCGTCTCCTCCGCCAGCGATTTGGCGAGTAAAATCGTATCTGCCTGATCTTTTTTGCGCACGGCAATAAAGACAGCGCGTTCCCCGTTAAACCGCGTGATGCTGAGCTGCTCGGACGTTGACCAGCTGACATCTGCGACATCCCCCACAGTCATCAACCGACCATTGCCACCCCGCAACGGCACCGTGCGCACAGCCTCTAGCGTGCGAAAGGCGCCGCCTGCCTCAATATTGAGACGCCGGGTATCCGATTGGACAGAGCCCGCGGGCATATCTGCGCCCGCTGCCGCCAGCGCGGAGGCCACAGCCGTTGGCGCCACATTGGCGGCCGCCAAACGCGCCGTATCAAGCGCAACACGCACTTCAGGCGCGGGCAGGCCAAAGACATTCACCGCGCGCACACCCGGCACGACTGTCAGCTGCTCGCGCAAATCCTGCGCATATTTTTCCATGCGCTGCCATGAGGCCGTTGGGCTGACCAAGGCCAGCTGCAAGACAGCGGCCTCAGTGGTGCGGGGACGGCGCACTTCCAGCCGTGCAAGCCCTGATGGCAATTGGGCCCGCATGCCATTGACTTCGCGAACGGTGCGGTCGAGCACCTGCTCAGCATCGGTGCCATGCGTGAATTCTACAGTCACCACGGCCAAGCCGTCGCTGCTGGTGGAGCGAATATCCCGCACATTGTCTAAGCCTTGCAGAACTTGCTCAAGCGGCTTGGCAACTGTTTCTTCCAAGGTGGCCGCATCGGCCCCGGGCAGCACGGCAGTGACAATTGTATAGGGAATGGGGAAATACGGATCGACAGAGCGTGGGATGCTGAAAAAGGCACTAATGCCCAGCAAGCAGACAAGCGCAAAGCCGACCAAAGTCAGCTGCCATCGGCGGACGGACAGCTGGGTGAGGTTCACGGGCGGCGCTCCTGCGGGGTGACGCGCTGGCCATCGCGCAGCAAATCAAGGCTGGAAATGGCTACGCGCTCGCCGGGGCGCAGGCCCGCCAAAATCTGCGTGCCGCGATCATCCGTTTCGCCCAGCTGCAGCTTGCGCAGGCGTGCGACATTTTTTTCATCAATCACAAAGACAAAGCCTTCGCCAGCGCGCGCTTGATACAGGGCGCCGGGGGGCACCAGCACTTGGGCCGAAGCCCGTGCAGAGGGGGCCGTTTCAATTTTCACCCGGCCAATCAGCCCAGATCGCAAGCCCGGACGATTGGGCAGGGAAATCTCAACTGTAAAAGCGCCCGTTGCCCGGTCTGACCGGCCACCAATTTCAATCACTTGACCCTCAAGAACTTGGTCCAGCGCATCGAGCTTGACTTGCGCGCGCGCGCCTTGGGTAATTTGGGCGCTATCGCGGTCAGACAAGGGCACGCGCAGCACATAGCCGCCAGATTCGGCTCCCAAGGCAATAATGGGGGTGCCGGCTGCCACAACTTCCATAGGCTCGGCCATCCGCGCCAGAACCACGCCATCGCTGGGCGCATAGATACGCGCTGTTTGAGACGCAAAATCGCGCGCACGGACATTGGCCCGCGCCGCATCTAGCGCGGCACGTGCATTTTCCAGCCGCAATTCCGTAATCCAACCTTGCTCACGCAAAGCCACTGAGCGTTGATATTCCGCCGCTGCCCGGCGCTGTTCGGCTTGGGCGGCCACAAGGGCAGACGCCACTTGATCAGCGTTTAACGCGGCGAGCAACTGGCCTTTCGCCACACGATCACCTTCATTGACCGTGATGGTCGCAATCTGGCCTGCGGTGGTAAAGCCCAAGGCCAATTCCCGGCGCAGGGCAACGCTGCCCGTTGCCTCCAGCCCGGGCACCTCTGTGGCCGCCGCAATCCGTGCAGTGCGGACAATAGGTGCATCAGCAACGGGCGGAGATGATGGCGATTTTGAGCATCCAGCCAAAGCCACAAACGCAGCGGCAAAACAAAAAGCGCGACCCACTTTACCCCCTAAATTGGGAAATTTATGGCTCGTGATATTGGTTTTAATTTGAAACGTAAAGTGGCTTTTGCCACGCCGCACCACAGCCGCGCCGATCAGCGTGAACTGAGCCATAGCGCCGCTGCCCGGCTAGGCCTATAAGCACATGATGCAAAGTGGCTTTTTTCCGTTGACGATTGCGCCCGTGCTTGAGGCGCTCAACTATGCTGGCATTCTTCTTTTTGCCGCATCAGGCGCGGTTTTGGCCGCCGAAAAACGGCGCGATCTTGTGACCTTTGCCTTTTTTGCAGTGGCGACAGGCGTGGGCGGTGGCACCGTGCGCGATCTGCTAATTGGTGCCCCGGTGTTTTGGACGCGCCAAAATGCAACCTTGGGCTTATGCTTGGGCGCTGCCATGCTGGTGTGGATCACACCCGTGCGATTTTGGACGAGCCGCGTTTTGCTGTGGTGCGATGCGCTGGGGCTTGCGGCCTTTTCAACCTATGGCGTCGCCAAAGCCTTGGCCTTTGGCATTGCCCCTATTCCAGCTTTGCTCATGGGCGTGTTTACTGCGTGTTTGGGGGGCATTATTCGCGATATGCTGGCGGGTGAACCCTCCATCATCATGCGGTCAGAACTTTATGTGACGGCCGCCGCCCTGGCCTCGGGGTTGATGGTGGGCCTAAGCCTTGCAGGCCTGCCCAGCTATGCAGCCGGCGGCATTGCCACGCTGGCGGGCCTCATCCTGCGCGGAGGCGCAATTTTGCGCGGGTGGGAATTGCCCATTTACCGGCGCTGATCCCATCGCCGCCCAAAATGCACATCGCTTGATTTAGATTAAGACACAAACGCCCATTTGCGGTTAGACTGGGGCAACCAGCTTAGGCGAGAAAGGGAGCCCCAGATGCATAGACCCGCAGTCATATGGACGCATATCAGCCTGCTCGCCGTGCTGCTGGGGGCTGTGCCTGCCGCTCAGGCCCAAATGCGCGCAACCAGCGCACGGCTAGGAAGCACAGAAGCGGCGTTGGTGGCCGTGGCAGCAGAGGCAGACGCCCCACCGGCGCAAGAGGCTTTAAAGCCCTTTTGTGCGCAACAAACCGAAGGTGGGGTCATCAGTTTTGTGACCAGCGGCACAGATAAGGTGGTGCTCGTTGCACTTTCGGCACAGCCTTTAGCCGATGTGCAGCGGGACATTTGGTTAAGCCCCCGCTTTGCCCGTGCTGGCGAAGACGCCCAAGCCACAGGCACACAAGATTGGGCCTATATTTATGATGGCAATGGCGATGGTCAGATTGACCATATGGCCTTTTTGATTGGCCCCTTGCCCACGGAGCCGCGCACAGCGGGCAAAGGGCTGCCCAATATTTCTGGCGATCAAGTGCGTATCAAAAATCCGGCCATGCTCGACGAGATTTTAAAGGCGATGCGCTTTGGCTTTTGGCAGGTCCGCGATGAAGATGGCGATGGCGTTCCCGACAGCATGGCCATGCCCGCCCGTCGCAAAGAAAATGGCTGGTATCGTGGCTGGGCGATTTTTGATCGGCGCGCCACCAGCGAAGATGCGTCTTGCCGCTTTATTGATCGAGATGGGCGCCCCGCAGGCGGCTGCCGGGCCGCGCAAGAATCAGGCGCTTATGAAAATAATCGGCTGTCCACTCATGTCTGGGTGCGCGATCCGGGGCCTATTTTTTCAGCCATTTTAGACGCGGCAAAAGCGTGCAAAATCCAGCCCAGCCAATTGCGTCCTGTGCCCGCGCTGCGCCCCTAATCCTGCACTGTCCCGCGTCGGCAGAGCGCGGACAGCCCCAGCCATGATAAGGCCGCCACAGCAAAGCTAAGAGCACCAAGTTCCCATTCACCAGCCCAAAGCCAGTAGAGCCCGGCAAGGCCAGCGCCGGCAACAACAAGGCACGGCACCAGGCGCAGCAAGCGCGGGGTATAGTAAATATTCAGCCCAAACAAGCCTATGAGAATAAGAAGCCAGATTGTCATGCGGTGCGACCCGGTCTGTATGTCTGGGGGCATGTGTAGCGCGCCCGCAGGGCAAAGTAACATTAACTCCGCACGCATAGGCCAAAGAGTGTATATGGATAAATTATAGCACGAAACGTTACTGTTTGCTGGACTGGCTTTTGAGGCGTGTCTGATCTGCGCGCACTCCCCCAGTCTTTCATAAGCTGATGAAAGACTTAGTCCTTGGCGCACTGGGAACCTTTTACCATTTAGCCCGTTATAAGTCTGCTGTGCGGCCATTTAGCACAGCTTAGACAGGTCCAGACTTTGGATTTGCTTGGGTATCCTGTGGCCCTTTGGCTCTCCCCCCCCCGCCCGGTTCGCAGGATACCCTTTCTCTTTGCCCGCTCCTGCGCCGCGCGCACCGCGGCGCCCCTAATTACGGCCTGACGTCCGTCAGCGAGGCCAGAGGAAGGAGGATTTCCAATCGCAGGCCATCTGGCCCCCAATCCGTTGCGAGCTTGCCGCCCAACTGGTCTTCAACTGATGTCCGAATGACCGTCCAGCCAAAGCCACTTGCCCCCGGCGGCGCAATGGGAACCCCGCCTTGTTCAACCCAGCTCAGCGTCAGCTGATCTGGCGTGTGTGCGCCCGTAAACGCCCATTGAATGGCCACATGCCCCTTGGGGCCAGATAGAGCGCCATATTTCACTGCGTTCGTCACCAATTCATGCGCGACGAGGGCCAGCGCCTGTGCAGCAGCGGGCTTCAGCCGCACCACTGGGCCATTGATTACAAAGCGGCTTGGATCAATTTGATCTGAGTCTATCAGGCCAAAGGGCGCAAGCTCATCCACCACCAGACGATGCAGCTCCACGCCTTCCCAGCGGTTTTCGGCCAAAAGATTATGCGTGCGGGCCAAGCTTTGAATCCGGCCTGCCACCATGCGCCGAAACCCAGTGACGCTATCTGCCTGTGTCAGCTGCACAATGGCCTGCACAACTGCCAATACATTTTTGGCACGATGATCCACCTCGCGCGACAAAAGGCGCTCCCGCGCCTCGCTCTGCTTGCGATCTGTGATGTCAATAAAGGCCGCAACAGCGCCGCGGGGCCGCCCCTCGCCATCATATAAGGGGCTCGCATTGCCAAGCAGATACACTTCTTGGCCATCGTCAAAAACAACACGTTCTTCAAAATTGCGGACCAACTCTCCACGCGCCGCGCGTTGGACGGGCAGCTCGGTTGCGCTCAACTCCACGCCATCGCGGTCCAAAACCCGAAAGTGCGAAACATGGCGCGCATCAGGCCCTGTTTTGGACATGTTAATTGTGGTGTCGGGCAAGCGCAGCATATCTGCTGAAAAGGCATTGCCCGTCACTTCTGCGCTATCAGGATCATGGGCGAACCAAATTGCCGCAGGCACATCGCGGAGCACCACGGCCAGCTCATTTGCCCGCATCTGGACTTCGTCTTCCGCTTCTTTGCGTTCGGTAACATCTTGCACCACGGCCAAAACAAACGCGGGGGCGCCTGCGGAATCATGCACCAAAGTGAGGCTTTCATCCGTCCACACACTGGCCCCATCAGCTTGAATATAGCGCCGTTCAATACGGCTGCTTTGGCTATGTCCGCTGAGCAGCAAATCAATATCCGCATGCGCATCTGCCAGCGTTTCAAGCGATTCTGCGCGGCCATTTATTGTTTTCCAATCCGCGCCTGTCAGATCCGACAGCGGGGCACCAACCATGGCACAAAAACGCTCATTGGCTTCCAAAATTGTCCCCGCCAAAGTGAGGCGGACCACGCCAACGCCGGCTTGCTCAAACACGGCGCGATAGGTTTCTTCTGCTTTGGCGAGGCGTTGTTCCAGCCGCGACCGCTCTGTCACATCCACAAAAGCGCCCGTCACATAATCAGGCATGCCCTGACCGTCGCTGACCAGCCGTCCACGTCCCTGAACAATGCGTGAGGCCGCACCGCCCGCGCCTAATCGCGCAGAGAGGCGAAATTCTGACCCCCGTCGCAAACAGGCATCAAAGGCCTGCAGGGCCTTGGTCCGATCCTCTGGGTGGAACAGCGCAATCAGATCTTCCAAGCGTTGCGGCGGGCGCCCCGGCTCTACGCGCAGCAACTGCAGCATCACATCATCGCAGTCCAAAAGATCACTATGAAAGCGCCAGCGAAACGTGCCTGCGCCACTGGCCTCAACGGCGGCCCGCAGCCGCTCTTCCCGGGCGCGCAACGCCTCTTTTGTCCGCCGCTCATCCGCGATAGTCGCCAAAAACAGCGTGGTGAGCGCCGTTACAGCAATAAACTGCTGGACAAGGGGAATGCGGCTGGAGCTCATCAGCAACTGGTTTGCCAAGGGGCCCAGATTTTCGCTGGTGGCCCAAACTGCAACAGCCGATGTGATGAACAACACCAATGAGGCGCCCCGCACATCAAAAGCCAACGCCGCCCACACCATGATGGGCAATAAATGCCATGTCTGCAGGGCCTCATCTGGGGGGCCAGCAAACACCATAACCGCCACCAGCGTGGCGACCATAATCAACAGGCCAAGATGCATATATTGGCCCATCGACAAGGGCCGCTCCCGATCTGCCCAAGACAGGACAAGTGGCCCCAGCGTGACCGCGCCCGCAAAATTGCCAACAGCCCAGTTGATAAACAGCTGCGACGCTTGCGGAGCCGCCACATCTGAAGAGGCCATTAAGATGAGCGTGCCGAGGGCGGCGGAAATACACGCCCCGAGCGCGGCCCCGCCAAACAAAAAGCGCGCAACATCTGGCAAAGTGGGCAGCCGTGGATCAATGCCTCCCAATCGGCGGATCACCCAAACAGGACCAACGGTTCCCAACACATTGGCAAGGCCAATGGCCATATCGGCCCAGAGCGGCTGTTGCGACCCTGAGAGCAAGGCCGCCAGCACGCGGCCAATGAAAATCGCCGGCCAGACGCGCAGCCCGCCAATCAGCAAGCCTGCCAGCCCAACGCCCGCAGCAGGCCAAACTGGAGAGCCTGCACCGGCAATCATCGCCCAGTTCAGGCCAATATAGGCAAAAACCGTGTACGTCGCAGTGAGAAGAAACAGAAAGATGAAATAGTCTCGCCTGGCCAAGCCCACGCCAGGAAAAGGCGACCAATGGATGCGCCAGTTTTTGCCATTTTCCTGCACCTGGACACCCGCTCCTTGCCGCCGGCCGCGGCCCAACCTGCTGAAAGCTAATCGCAAACAGCCTTTAAAGGCAATGAGAGGCAGCCCGATGCCACGCATTTTTACGCCCAGATTAACATAGATTAACGCCACCAATCTAAGGTGTTGGGGGGGTTGAAGATTGGCCAGCAACGGCGCAGATAGAGGCGATGGAAAAGCTGCTCTTAACGGATGACGAATGGCGTGCGCGCCTGACGCCTGAACAATATCATGTCCTGCGCCAAGCGGGGACCGAGCGGGCCTTTTCAGGCGCTCTTACAGATAATAAGGCCGATGGTGTTTACCGCTGTGCCGGCTGTGGGGCCGATTTGTTTTTGTCAGATACCAAATATGACTCTGGCTCTGGCTGGCCCAGTTTTTACGCCCCAATTGCGCTTGATGCCGTGACAATGGTGGAAGACCGATCACATGGCATGTCGCGCGTTGAAGTGCGCTGCGGGCGGTGTGATGGGCATTTGGGCCATGTCTTTCCCGATGGCCCTCAACCAACAGGCCTGCGCTTCTGCATGAACAGCGTCTCGCTGGCCTTTGAAGATGCCGATAGTGACTAGCCAATTTGCGGCCACCTAGGGCCGCAATTTCTTGCTCGCACCTGCCTGACCGCCTAAGAGAGCGCTAATGGCCACGCGTCCTCGCTCTACACCTCCTGCCCCCGCCGCGCCCAAACAGCGTGGCTTTTTTGCGCGCCTCATCCATATGGGGATGATTGCAGGGGCAATTCTTGGCTTTGGCCTTGCCTGCGCGGTTGGCTTTGCCTTTTCGTCGCTGCCCGAATTTTCGGAATTGCGCACCCGCCAATCGCTGGGCCAAGTCATCCGCGTGCGCGGGGCCGATGGGCAAGTCGTCCTCTCTTTAGGCCCTATTTATGGCGAATGGCTGGATTATCGCAGCATCCCAGGGGTTATGGTTGATGCGATGATTGCCGTGGAAGACCGGCGCTTTCGTTACCATCCCGGCATTGACCCCATTGGCATGGCGCGCGCCGTGCACGTGCGGTTAGAGCGCGGCCATTTTGCCCAAGGCGCCTCAACCATTACGCAGCAATTGGCGCGCAACCTGTTTTTGACCAACACCAAAACCTTTGGCCGCAAGGGCCGTGAGATGATTCTCGCCCTGGCCATGGAAGCCAAATATTCCAAGGATGAGATTCTCGAACTTTATCTCAACCGCGTTTATTTTGGCGGTGGGGCCTATGGCATTGATGCCGCCTCGCGGCGCTTTTTTGATCATCCCGCAAATGATCTGAGCCTTGAGGAATCGGCGATTATTGCCGGGCTGGTCAAAGCCCCGTCCAACTATGCGCCAACAGCAGATGCCAAGGCCGCTGTGGGCCGGGCGCGCGTGGTGCTGAATGTCATGGCAGATGCGGGCGCCATTAGCCCTGGCGTGGCCGCGGCCGCCCGGCCTGAAGCCGTGCGGCTGGCAACAGGCCCCCAGCAAAACAGCATTCGCTATTTCACGGATTGGGCGTTGCCGCAGCTTGAAGGGCTGATTGATGAAAGCCAGGGCCCAATTGAAGTGTGGACCACACTTGATCCCAAAATGCAGGCAGCCGCAGATGCTGCCATCAAGCAATATGCGCCCGAAGGCGCTCAAGGGGCGCTTGTTGCCATTGACCGCGATGGCGCAGTACGCGCCATGGTGGGTGGGCGCGATTATGTAACGTCAATTTACAATCGCGCCACTCAAGCCGTGCGCCAGCCGGGCTCTGCCTTTAAGCTGTTTGTCTATCTGGCTGCGTTGGAAGCGGGCATGACGCCCGAGACAAAGATGATTGATGAGCCCATCAACATCAATGGCTGGAGCCCGCGGAACAACACCAAAGAATATCGTGGTGAAATGACACTGCGGACCGCCTTTACCTATTCCATCAACACCATTGCCGCCCAAATTGGCCAGCAAGTCGGCACGGAGGCCATTGCTGCGGTCGCCCGCCGATTGGGGCTGACAACGCCCATTAACACCCAGCCCTCAATGGTCTTGGGCACATCTGATGTCCGCCTGATTGATCTGACCCGCGCCTTCAATGCCATTAGCGCAAAGGGCAAATCCGTGGCGCCTTATGGCATTTTAAAAGTCACCACCACGCAAGGTGCCGTGCTGTATGAACGCCCCAAGGCAGAGGAATTGCAAGTTGTTGATCCCTGGGTGGCCGCTGGCATGACGGATATGATGCAAACCGCTGTCAGTGCGGGCACTGGCCGTGCGGCCCAAATTGGCCGCCCGGTTGCGGGCAAAACGGGAACCACCAGCTCGAACAAAGATGGCTGGTTTGTTGGTTTTTCAAGTGGGCTCACAACGGGCGTGTGGATGGGCCGTGATGATGCAAAGCCCGTGCGGGGCCTGCAAGGTGGCCGCGCACCTGCCACGGCCTTTGCCGCTTTCATGTCACAGGCCGTCGCTGCCCGGCCGGTGGAAAAATTTGAAACCGATGTCACGCTGCCGGAATGGCTGCTCGAAAGCGATGAAGAAGCCTATTTGGGTGATATGGGGAATATGGCGGGGGATCCGGCAAGTGACGTGACCGATCCCAGCCAAGCAACGCCCGATGAAGAGGCTGAGTATCGACGCATCATTGATGAAGCGACACGGCGTGATGCCCAGCCCGTAAGGCCCAACGCCGCCACCCGGCGTGACTCTCAGTCCGCGCGGCCAAACCAATAAAGCCGCGCCCCGTGGCGGCGAAGCCAGTCGCGCGCAGGGGCGGGATCTCCGCCATAAAGCTGGGCGGCAAGCGTGTGAAACGCCCGGCTATGGTCCATATGCACCCGGTGTGCCAGCTCATGCGTGACTGTCGCTCGGCGCACATAATCTGGAGCGAGAATCAGCCGCCAACTATACCGAATATCCCCGGTGCTTGAGCAACTGCCCCAGCGGGATTTCGGATCCCCCACAGCGACAGCCCGGACAAACAGGCCATGTGTCTCGGCAATTTCGCGAGTTTCTGCCTCTAACAGGCGGTGCGCCTCAGCCCGCAGCCAGCGCAACAGCCGCGCCGCCAATAACTCTTGCGGACCCCCAATCTGAATTTCGCCTGCCACGCGCTGGGGAGATCGGGGATGATGCTCGGCCCAGTTCAAAACATGATCTTCGCCGCCAAAAGGCACAATCATGCCCGGCTCGACAGGCCAAGGCTGGGGCAGGCGGGCGCGTTGCCGGGCAATCCAGCCTTGATGCGCTTCGGCCCACTCCAAGGCGGCGGCCAAAGAGGCGCGCACTGGCAGCACTAAGCGAACACGGCCCGAGCGCGGATCAACTGACAATTTCATCCGCCGGGCACGCGACTTTCGGACGATGTCGAGATCGTCAATCATGCGTCAGAGCCGGGCCACTTCTCAACAATATGATGCTCCAAATCGCCTGCATCGACCTCAGAGATGGTCCATCCGCGTGTCGACATGCCCCGACGGTGAATTTCTTCGCGATCGCCGCAGACCAGATAATGCCAGTCTGGCAAAGGCTTATCTTCGGCACGCAGGCGATAGGCGCAAGTTGGAGGCAGCCAGTCTAGCGCTTCAAGCCGGGCTGGGGTCAGGCGGATGCAATCGGGCACTTGCGCAAAGCGGTTTTTATAGTCCGAACATTGGCCCGTGCGGCGGTCCAAGAGGCGGCACGCCACATTGGTGGGGTAAATTTCACCGCTATCTTCATCTTCCAGCTTATGCAGGCAGCACCGCCCGCAGCCATCACACAGCGATTCCCACTGGGCGCGGTCAAGCGCGTGAAGCGGTTTATCTTCCCAATAGCGGCCGGCCATAGCGGGCCTATTTTACCCAGCGGGCCAGCTCTGCGGCCATATCTTGCGCCGCAGTTTCACCCGCATTTTGGGGCATGATCGCAATGGGTTGGCCTTCAGGGCCATAAAGCACAATCATGCGCGCATGATCGACCAGATAGGCGCCATCGGCATTGGGCTTGGCGCGCATAAAGGCAATGCCATAACGCTGGGCAACCTCATCAATTTGCGCCACGCTGCCCGTTAATCCCACCATGCGCGGATGGAAATTACTGACAAATTCTTTCAGCACGCCCGGCGTATCGCGAGCTGGATCAACTGTGATGAAAATCGGGACAATTTTAAGCGCGCGGCCCTTATCCTCGGCTTCAAACAACTTCAGCGCGCGGCCCATAACTTGGGCATCCACCGGGCACACATCTGGGCAAAAGCTATAGCCAAAATAGATCAGCCGATATTTGCCCGCAAAGTCCTTGTCAGTGACAGTCTTACCATCCTGATTCATCAGGCTGAAGGCCCCGCCCATTCGTGCGCCTTCCAGCGGCGGCGGCCCGGCATCGGGGCTTGCCCCACCACAGGCAGCGAGAACGGCAAAAGCGGCAATTGAGAGGAGTGACTTGAATTTGTTCATGGTCCGGCTAGCCTTGCTCTGCTAGGCGGCAGGACGCAAGCCACGATAAAGGCGTATTTGGGGCATATCGACATGAAGAAGACATTCGCGACACTCATGGCTCCTTTGTTGCTTTGGCCAAGTGTAGCGCATGCGCAATTTTCTGACAGCTATAACTTTTTAAAAGCTGTTCGGGATCGCGATGGCAATAAGGCGACGGAAATTCTGAGCCGGCCGGGCACCGTTATTGTCGATACGCGCGATACACTCTCTGGCGAAACAGCGCTGCATATTGTGGTCAAACGCCGCGATGTAACGTGGCTGTCCTTCTTGCTGGCGCGCGGCGCCAAGCCCGATATTCGCGATGGATCAGGCAATACGCCGCTGATTGCGGCCACGCTTATTGGCTTTACCGAAGGGGCCGATGTGCTGCTGAAGCGCGGGGCGCAAGTCGATGCGACTAATGGCCAAGGCGAAACGCCGCTTATTCTGGCCGTTCAAGCACGCGATGTGGCGATGGTGCGCCTATTGCTGGCAGCAGGTGCCAATCCCGCCAAGACTGACCGAGCAACCGGCCTGTCCGCGCTGGACCATGCCGCGCGTGACAATCGGGCGGCTGTCATTCTCAAGCTGCTGCAAGAGGCAAAGCCGGCCAAGCCCGTGGCTGGCCCGCGCTAAAGCCTCGCTCAGCTGCTAAATTCGTTCGCCTGACAAGCGCTGGCAAATCAAATCCAGCTGGTCGAGCGAGGAATAAGACAGCGTCACCGTGCCGCCGCGCGCACCATGGCCAATGCGCACCTTAAGCCCCAGCATATCGCCCAATTGACGTTCCAAAGCGGCAATATCGGCCTCTTGGGCCATCGGTGTGCGGGCCGGGGTCCGCGCGTTGGACGGGCGAGATTTTTTCGCCAGCTTTTCAGTTTCGCGAACCGAAAGGCCCCGCGCAATCACTTCGCGGCCCACAAGTTCGGGCGTTTCGCATTGCAGCAAGGCGCGCGCATGGCCCATCGTCAATTGGCCAGAGACAAGCCAATCATGCACGGCGATTGGCAAATTCCGCAGGCGCATCAAATTGGCGATATGACTGCGCGATTTGCCAACAATCCGGCCCAGTTCTTCCTGGCTATGACCATAATCTTCAATCAGCCGCCGATAGGTCTCGCCTTCTTCCCAGGCGTTGAGCTGTTCACGCTGAATATTTTCAACGAGCGCAATTTCCAGCGCTGTTCGGTCATCAAATTCTTTAACAATGACAGGGACTTGATGAAGTCTGGCACGTTGTGCGGCACGCCAACGGCGTTCCCCAGCCACAATTTGCAATTGGCCATCCAAATCTCGCACAACAATGGGCTGCAGCACCCCCAAATTGGTGATTGACCGGGCCAGCTCGTCCAGTGCCTCTTCATCAAAGTTACGGCGCGGCTGATCTGGCAAAGGCTGCAAGCTGGCGACAGGCACCAAGCGCACACCCTCTGGCACAGACCCAGCATCGGCCCGACCTGAAACGGCACTGGCTGTTTCAGCCTGAATTTCCCCCAGCAGCGAGGAAAGGCCGCGGCCAAGGCCGGTGCGTTTTTTGGGAAGCGGTGTCTCGTCGGTCATGCAGCAACTTTCACTTGGGGAAGACGCCCAACCACTTCACGCGCGAGCGCCATATAGGCTTCGGATCCTGAGCAACGATGATCATAGATAAGTGCAGGCAAGCCATGGCTCGGCGCTTCCGACAGGCGCACATTGCGCGGAATAACCGTGGAAAACACAGCCTCGCCCAGACAGGCGCGCACATCTTCTGCCACCATTTCCGTAAGGCGATTGCGCCGATCATACATGGTCAGCACCACGCCCAACATGCTCAAGCGCGGGTTATAGGTGGCGCGAATGCGCTCAAATGTTTGGAGCAGCTGGCTAAGGCCTTCGAGCGCGAAAAATTCACATTGAAGCGGCACCAAAAGCGAATGGGCAGCAACAAGGCCATTGACTGTCAACAAGCCCAATGAGGGCGGACAATCAATAATCGCCACATCCCATTTTCCCGCAGGCACAGCATCAAGCGCCGCTTTCAGCCGATGGGCGCGGTGGTCCGCATCCACCAATTCCACTTCCGCGCCAGACAAATCGACAGTTGCCGGCAGCACGGCCAAATTGGGGATGCGCGTGGCAATGGCGGCGTCCACAATGGCGGCTTCGCCCATCAGAACATCATAGCTGGTTTGTTCACGCTGGCTTTGGCTGACGCCCAGGCCAGTAGAGGCATTGCCCTGCGGATCTAAATCGACCAGCAGCACGCCCCAGCCAATTGCGGCCAAGGCGGTTGCCACATTAATTGCCGTCGTGGTTTTGCCAACGCCGCCTTTTTGATTGGCCACTGCGATCCGGATCATGCCGCTTTCGCCTTTCTCACATTCCGGGCCACCAAAATGGCTGCCTCGGAGTCGGTGATGCTCTGTTTCACGTGAAACACAGCCTGCCAGTTTGTGCGAGCAGTTTCCACTTCATCTTGCGCAGACCGGCCTTTTGGCAAGAGCCAAAGCGTATCGGGTCGCGCAAAACGGTGGGCAAGATCAAATAATTTGGGCAGCGGTGCAAAGGCGCGTGCGGTGATAATGGCGGCAGGGGGCAGGCGCAGCGCCTCAACTTTGCAGCCATGAACCGTCGCCTGGTCGAGTCCCAGCGCGTCCACCACGCGGTTCAGAAAACCGATCCTGCCCCGCCGCTCTTCCACCATATGCACGGGGCGATTGCCAATAATAGCCAGCACAATACCGGGCAGGCCCGCGCCTGCTCCCAAGTCGAGCCAAGGGCCTTCAACAGCCCCCTCGATATGCGTCAGCAATTGGGCGCTATCGACGATATGGCGCGCCCAAAACACATCAAAGGTGGACCGGGCAATGAGGTTTTGATGCGCTGTTTCGGCAAGAACCAAACTGCGATAGGCCTCAAGCCGGTCCAATGTTTCACGTGAAACAGAAAGCCTCTCGACCAGCCACGCCTTCGCTTCATCTTCAGTCATGCGGCCACCTGTTGCTGGCGCTTAGCTGCGACCAGAATGGCGGCCAGTGCCGCAGGAGTAATGCCGCGCACACGCTCTGCCGCGCCCAAAGTCGCGGGCCGGGCCGTCTGCAGCCGTTCCACCATTTCATTTGAGAGGCCGGGCACTGTGCCAAAATCGACGCCCTGTAAGGGAATTGAGTCATTGGCGCGCATCTCGCGAATTTCGGCCTCTTGCCGGGCGATATAAGGTGCATAGCGCGCATCTTCGCGCATTTCAGCCAAGAGATCAGCAGGCGCATCTGCCACTTCAGGACAAAGGGCAGCCAGCTGGGCAGGATCAGGCGTCAAGAAGCGCAGCCACTCAAACAGGCTTTGCCGCTCCCCGCGATCGCGGACGGCCAGCCCATGCTCCGCAAGCGTTGCACCCGTGACAGGCCGATCGAAGGCAGCGCGCAATTTGGCCCGCAATGTTTCACGTGAAACAAACCAGTCCCGCCGCGCGGGGCCAACACAGCCTAGCTCAAGCGCCAAAGGTGTCAGGCGGCTGGCCGCATTGTCTGCCCGCAGGCGCAGCCGATATTCCGCCCGCGCCGTCAACATCCGATATGGCTCCGTAATGCCCTGCAAAACAAGGTCATCAATCATCACGCCAATATACGAGCTTGCCCGATCGAGCACCAAGGGCGGACGACCCAAGGCGCGGGCGGCCGCATTGAGCCCCGCCACCAGCCCCTGCGCCGAGGCCTCTTCATAGCCAGTCGTGCCATTAATCTGGCCCGCACAATAAACGCCCGGCAAATCGCGAATTTCAAGGCTTGGGTGCAGAGCGCGCGGATCAATATGGTCATATTCCACCGCATAGCCCGGCTGGGCGATTTGGACCGCTTCCAACCCCGGAATCGTCCGCAAAAAGGCCTCTTGCACATCAGCCGGCAGCGATGTGGAAATACCATTGGGATAAACGAGCGGATCATCCAGCCCTTCCGGCTCCAAGAAAACCTGATGCCCGTCCCGGTCGCCAAAGCGATGGATTTTATCTTCAATGGAGGGGCAATAGCGCGGGCCCTGCCCCTCAATTGCGCCCGAAAACAGCGGAGATCGATCCAGCGCCGCGCGAATCACATCATGTGTTGCCTGTGTTGTCCGGGTAATTGCGCACCACAGCTGCGGCACGCTTCGCCCGGCTGACATGTCTGAGAAGGTCCACGCCTCTTGGTCAGACGGCTGCACATCCAGGTGCGCCCAATTAATAGTGCGTCCGTCCAATCGCGGCGGCGTGCCTGTTTTCAAGCGGCCCATGGGCAAGTTTAGGCCGCGCAATTGCGTGCCGAGCGACACGGCCGCCGCCTCGCCCACGCGGCCGCCCGTTGTTAGCGCCTCACCGCAGAACATTTTGCCGTTTAGAAATGTGCCAGTGGCGAGCACAATGGCCTGCGCGGCCAATGTTTCGCCTGTCCCCAGCACCAACCCCGTGAGAACGCCGTCCGCGTCTAAAGCCAGCGCCTGCGCTTCGCCCTCAATAATCTCCAGCCCGCTTTGCGCCGCCAGCAAATCATGAATAGCCGCCTTAAACAGCTTGCGATCCGCCTGAATCCGGGGGCCCTGCACGGCCGCACCCTTAGAGCCATTGAGCATCCGGTAATGGACGGCCGCGGCATCTGCTGCGCGCGCCAAAATGCCGTCAAACGCGTCAACTTCGCGCACCAAATGGCCTTTGCCCAACCCGCCAATGGCCGGGTTGCACGACATGGCACCAATCATATCCCGGCGAAAACTGACCAGAGCTGTCCGCGCGCCCATGCGCGCCGCAGCGGCGGCTGCCTCACAGCCAGCATGGCCCCCGCCCACGACAATGACATCAAAAGCCCGACTCATGGCTTGGCGCTACGCAGGAGCGGGCGTCAGGTCAAATATGTTTCACGTGAAACATGGGGCAGACCCGCCCCGTCACTTACCAATGCAAAAGGTGCCGAACAGCGCGTCGAGCAATGACTCCACGCCAGACCGGCCCGTCAGCGCGTGCATCTGGCTGCGGGCAAGGCGCAGACATTCGGCGCGGATCAAAAGATCATCGCTGCGAATGGCCTCATCCAAGTGCGTCTCGACCTCGGCCAAAATGGCGCGATGGCGGGCGTTTAACGCCAAAGCGCCGGGCCGCGGCAACAGCGCCTTGGCACGTGTGACAAGGTCAGCCCGCAACTCCTCTAGCCCCAAGCCTGTTTTGGTGGAGACTGCCAAGCCCGGCCGCCCCGCAGGTGCCACATCAGCACGGGCCGCAATCAGCACTGCTCCAGCAGGAGCGGCTTCTGCCGGGCCAAGCCATAAGAGAATATCGGCCTCTGCCATCGCCGCGCCAGACCGGGCAATGCCAATTGCCTCCACTTCATCCGCCGTCTCTTCGCGCAACCCGGCTGTATCAATCAGCAGCAAGGGCACGCCATCGAGCGCAATTGGCGCTTCAATCCGATCGCGCGTGGTGCCGGCAATCGGCGTCACAATGGCGGCCTCACGCCCAACTAAATAATTGAAAAGACTTGATTTTCCTGAGTTTGGGGGGCCAGCCAACACCACTCGCACACCATCGCGTAGCCGCTCTGCTGGCGGGGCTTTGGCCAGTGCCTGTAACGCATCGCGCAGCGCAATCAGCCCATCCGCCTTGGGTGCCACTTCCCCCACATCACCTTCATCAGAAAAATCGAGCAGCGCCTCCAGACGCGCCGATTCGGCAAGCAACGTCCGTTCCCATTGATCGACAAGCCGGCCCAGCCCGCCTTCGGCCAAGGCCAAGGCGGATTGGCGCTGCGCTTCAGTTTCCGCGGCCAGCAAATCTGCCAAGCCTTCGGCCTCCGCCAGATCAATTCGGCCATTTTCAAAGGCACGGCGCGTAAACTCTCCAGCTTGTGCGGGGCGACATCCGGGCTGGCGGCCCAATTCTGCCAAAACAGCGGCCACAACGGCCCGCCCCCCATGGAGATGCAGCTCAGCCAAATCTTCGCCTGTCGCTGTATTGGGCCCGGGAAACCAGAGCACCAAGCCATCATCCAGCGGTTTGCCCGCCGCATCCCGCACCCGGCGATAGCTGGCCCGGCGCGGCGGCGGCAAAGACCCAATCATTGCCCCCAACGCTGCACCCGCCGCAGGGCCGCTCAGGCGCACAACCGCAATGCCCGCAGGCAGCGGACCACTGGACAGCGCAAAAATCGTCTCATTTTGGGACATTAGGTCAGCATAAGCGAGGCACTTTGCCTTTAATCGCGCTTGGGGGGCGTGGTGATGCCCTTCATTAACGTGCTGACAAATTCCATACCAGCTGCCCCGCCGGGCACCCAGTTGCGGATCATTGTGTCCATCGCATCGGGCGTTAGGCCCTTGGCCATCGCGTCTTTCATCTGGTCCATATAGGCCTGATGCAGCTCGCTCAGGTCAGGCAGGCCGACCAAGCGGCGGACTTCTTCTGGCGTACACTCAACCTCAATATTGAATTTCATGGCCATCACTCCCTTGAGGTGCCGTCAAAATCACTCCATTTGTGCGCCATGCGCCGCACAACCGCAACTGCCTGTTTTGACAGCCCGATTGGAGCCATCCAGCTTCACGCGGATGATGCAGCCTTAGTGCGCCTCAAAATCCTGCCCCATGGCACCGCAAAACTGGGCGATGGGCCAGATAACCACCCCATATTGGCCGCCGCCATCCGCCAGCTTTCGGAATATTTTGCAGGAACACGCCAGCACTTTGACGTGCCTTTGCAGGCGCTGCCCGGCGCTGAAGGGCGCATGTTGCAGGCGGCGATTGCTGCTATCCCCTATGGCGAAACGCGCAACTATGGCGCTGTTGCCGATGCGTGTGGCTCAAGCGCGCGTGCGATTGGCCAAGCGTGCAAAACCAATGCCTATCCCCTCCTCATCCCATGCCATCGCGTGATATCTCGTGCAGGCCCAGAATATTATTCGGCAGGCGATGGCCCAAAAACCAAAAGCTGGCTGTTAGACTTTGAATATGCCCATTTACCCCCTGAAAAGAGGACCAGATTGCTATGACCATGACCAAAATTGGCGATATGAATGCCTATGTGGCCGCCCCCGCCACGGCTCCCAAGGCCGCAATTCTTGTAGTGCCTGAGATTTTCGGCCTGAATGAAGGCATTCGCCGCAAATGCGATAGCTGGGCCGCGCAAGGCTATTTAGCTGTGGGGATTGAGGTTTTCTGGCGCTTTGCCCCAGGGGTTGAACTCAACCCCGATGTTGAGGCTGAACTGAACCAAGCCTTTGGCTATTTCCAGCAATATGATCCCAATGACGGCGTTCTCGACATTGAAGCCGCCCTAAAGGCGATCCGCCACGGTGTGGGCGGCCAGCCGCCCGTGGACCGCATTGGCCTGGTTGGCTATTGTTTGGGGGGTCGGCTGGCCTATATGGCCGCCACCCGCACCGATGTGGACTGCGCCGTGGGCTATTATGGCGTGATGATTGAAACCATGCTCAACGAAGCCCATGCCATTGCCAATCCGCTGATGCTGCACATTCCAACGGCGGATCATTTTGTCGGGCCTGAGGCACAAGCGGCCATTCATGCGGCCCTGGATGCGCACCTCAAGGTCACGCTGCATGATTATCAGGGGCTAGACCATGGCTTTGCCGCTGAAATGGGCAATCGTCGGCACGAAGAGGGCGCAGATTTGGCCGATGGCCGCACCGCTGCCTTTTTTGCGCAGCATTTGGGGTAAAGTGAGGCCCAGCGCTCGGCTGGTTGGTGGACAGGTGCCCAGCGCCGCCGCTTAGCCAGCCTTGCGCGACAGGCGGAGTTGAAGATTGCGCGCCACGCCGTCCCATTCCTGCACCAGAATGGAATAGACAATTGTATCGCGCACCCGGCCATTCATGATCCGGTGCCCCCGCAACATCCCATCGCGCTTGGCGCCCAGCCGCTCAATCGCGCGTTGCGAGGCTTGGTTCAAATGGTCGGTGCGAAACTGGACACATTGGCAGCCCAAGACCTCAAAGGCATGGCGCAGCATCAACAGCTTGGCCTCGGTGTTCACAGCTGTGCGGTGGACAGATTGGGCGTAAAATGTGGTGCCGATTTCCACGCGGCGATCGGCCTTGTGCATCCGCATAAAGCGCGTGGCCCCGACAAGCTTGCCACTGGCCTTGTGGATGACCACCAAGGGCAAAGCGCGGCCAATGGCCCGTTCATGTTCAGCTGTGTCCAGATAGGCCGCAATTGTCGCCTCAGAGGGGATGCTGGTGTAGAACAAATCCCATAATTGCCCATCAGCGGCGGCGGCCACAATGGCGGG
>JACCDW011029716.1_pt1 | contig 29357 bp, 29 predicted proteins | sample 7449781 | NCBI WGS metagenome assembly JACCDW01 (sample SAMN15323449, study PRJNA562643) | freshwater metagenome | isolation source: river surface water | place: USA:Blue River Watershed | collected 2017-08-18
GATCTGCGCCGGCGTAACGCTTAGTGTTGGCGCAATGGCAGAGTGGTTATGCAGCGGATTGCAAATCCGTGTAGCTCGGTTCGATTCCGGGTTGCGCCTCCAGTAAATAACAATGACAAGCGTAAGCCCTAGCCCCCTCGTACCTGCAATGCCCTCCGGCATGGTTGCCTTGCGCATCGTGCTGGTCTTTGCTGTTGGGTATTTTTTATCGTACGCAATGCGTTCGGTGAATGCTGCAATCGCCCCCCTTTTAGTATCGGACCTAAGCCTGTCCGCGAGCGAACTGGGCTGGCTGTCTTCGGCGTACATCCTTTCCTTCTCTGCGATGCAAATTCCCGTCGGCATTTGGCTCGACCGGTATGGCGCACGGCGCACCGAGTCGACACTACTCCTTGTGGCAGCGCTAGGGGCAGGACTCACCGCTATCGGAGAAACGCTCTTGGTCCAGTCTATGGGTCGCATCCTCATCGGAATCGGTGTGTCTGCATGCTTGATGGCCGCGTACTCTTACTTTAGGCGCTGTTTCCCGGCCGAGAGACAGCCGCGACTGGTCATGTATATGCTGATATCTGGCACCTCGGGCGCGCTCATGGCGAGCCAACCAGCACTGGCACTGGCGGAATGGATTGGCTGGCGACATGTTTTTAGTCTGACGTCGTTATTGTTTCTCCTTTGTGCCATCGCGATTTTTTTATTCACCGGCGACCTTGACAGGCAACCTGGCGCGAACAAACAGCAGATCACGAACGCGAGTTTTTTTACGCTTTGTCGGCATCCTTTTATGGTTCGGGTCTTACCGGCAACCGTATTTACGATCGGCGGTTTTGGCGCGCTGCAAACCCTCTGGGCAGGTCCCTGGTTTACTCAAATACTGGGTATGAGTCCCGACCGTGCAAGCCAAACGCTGCTCTACATGAACGCCAGCATTCTCGGCTCCTATTTCCTCATGGGTGAACTCAGTCCACGCCTGATCAAACGAGGCGTCTCTCTGTTGAACCAATCGGTGTGCGCTCTGTTCTGGCTGCCCCTCTGCATAGGGGTGATTACGTTCTGGCAGCACTCTGCTTCTTGGGTACTCTGGCTCATCCTAGCGCCCGCGATTCCCGCGATGTTTTTGCTGCAGACGCAAGCGGCCCTCGAATTTCCGAGCGCAGTCGCTGGACGAGTACTCACGACCTATAACCTGCTGGTATTTGCGGGTACGTTCATTGTTCAATGGGGGTTTGGTGCTTTAACCGATTTATTTCAGCGTTTAAATCACAGCCCGAGCCAATCGCTTACCTATTCCATGGCATGCCTAGTCATGTTGCAAGTACTGGGTCTGCTTTGGTTTTTTATCAAAAAACCTGATGGATCAATCCGTACTTGATGCTATTGCACGCTGGCCAAATGTGCCAGCGGTATACGGCTGGCTCTCACTGAGTGCCCGAGGAGCATGGCGCCTGCATCCGCTGGGCGACGCTCAGCTTGGTGGCGACGGCACTGGTATTGCAAACACCCAGATCCTGGGATTCATTGGTCGTAATTACGCTTGCGAACCAGACGGCCGGTGGTTTTTTCAAAATGGCCCGCAACGCGTCTATGTGCGACTCGACGCTGCTCCATTTGTGGTTCACCTGCGTCCTGACGGTAATGCCCTCGTCACCCAGAACGACATAACAATCAAAACAGTCACGCATTGGTTTGCGGACGATCAGGGCCAGCTGTACGCCCAGACCGATCTAGGCCCTGCCCGCATTGATGATCGCGACTTGCTGGGCCTTGCTGAGGTGCTTGAATGCGAGACAGGCCAGGCGATGCTCGATGCACTTGAAGAGCTTGAACAACAAGACGATGCATCGCTCGAGCGACGCGAGGGGCTACAGTTCTTTGATCCTTCAGCGAAATATGCTGCGCTTCGTCACCCTGCGCCGTTGCGCCATATTCTGCGAAGCGATATCGCAAAGACCCTAAATTTTGTGAGCAACCCTGGGCCAATGCGCTCCGATTCGTAATCATTGGCCTTAAAATACGGATCTATGAGCCACGATCCTGACTTCTACTTCCCAGCGCCACGTCTGCAAAAATTCTGTGGGCAGTGTGCGACTCCCATCACGCGCCGCCTTCTTGATGGCGATAATCGCGAACGGGATGTTTGTGAAGCCTGCGGGGCAGTCCATTACCAAAATCCCAGACTTGTAGTCGGTACCCTGCCCATCTGGAACGACAAAATACTGCTGTGTTTACGCGCTATTGAGCCGCGCGCTAATACCTGGACCTTACCGGCTGGCTTCATGGAGCTCGGTGAAACGATTGGCCAAGGCGCTGAACGTGAGACACAAGAAGAGGCCGGCGCGCAAATCACGCTCGGTAAACTTTACACCGTTGTCGATATTCCTCATGTCGACCAAGTACACGTCTATTTTCTAGCCCACGCGACGAGTCCTGATCTTGATCCGGGCCCAGAAACACTCGAAGCGCGTTGGTACGGCATTGACGAAATACCGTGGGATAACCTTTCCTTTCGCTCAGTCTCGACGACACTCAAACATTACCTGCGTGAACGTGAAACCGGCCATTTCGACACCCACCATTACTCACTGTTCGCAGCTAATCGGCCGGGCGATTGAGCACTAAAACCAGATTGAGCCTCCCATGCGCCTAATCTGGCTTGAACCCGACACGCCCTTCCCCGACCCAGAAGAGGCATTGCAAGAGCCGGCCGGGCTTTTAGCCGCAGGTGCCGACCTATCCATCCCTCGACTGCGAGCTGCCTACAGTCAAGGCATCTTTCCCTGGTTTTCTGAAGAGGAGCCTCCGCTCTGGTGGTCTCCCGACCCCCGGATGGTGCTCCAGTGCGATGCGCTCCACCTATCGCACTCCCTGGGAAAACGGCTAAGACAAATCGCCCGTGCGCAAAACGCTGGAGACTACTCTACTGTTGTCAAAGTCAACACGGCTTTCACCTCCGTTTTACGCGCCTGCGCACGACCAGCACACAACGGACAGCCCGGTACCTGGATCACCAAAGAAATGCAATTGGCCTACGAGGCCTGGCATTTGTTGGGGCATGTGCACAGCATCGAAACATGGATGGATGGCGAGTTAGTGGGAGGGTTATACGGTGTGAGCCTTGGTCGGATGTTTTTTGGTGAATCGATGTTTAGCCGCGCAACCGACGCCTCTAAAATTGCCCTAGCGCACCTGGTTTGGTTCTTAAAGAATCAAGGGATCCCTTGGGTCGACTGTCAGATGTACACCGCTCACTTAAGCACACTGGGTGCAGCACCCGTATCACGACAACAATTTGTTGCGCACGTCCGGCAACACACTTCTCTGCCCGACATCATTTGGCACCCCGGGACCCTAGACCAACGGGGTATATTGCACCCATGAGTCAGCTCAAAGAACTCCCCTTTGCGGCGCTACAGTTTTATGCCACCGCACCGTATCCTTGCAGCTACCTGCCAGAGCAACAAGCGCGCTCGCAGGTCGCGGCGCCTGGGCATCTAATTCATGCTGACACATACTCACAGCTGATAGATCAAGGCTTTCGGCGCAGCGGGCTGTTTACCTATCGCCCACACTGCGACAATTGCCGTGCATGCCTCCCTGTGCGTGTGGATGCCAATCGCTTCGTCGCAAACCGCACACAACAACGCACACTCAAACGTCATCAGCAGTTGCGTCCACTGGTTGCAGAGCTATCCTGGTCAAGCGAACACTATGCCCTATATGCTCGCTACCAGGCGTTACGACACCCGGGTGGGGGCATGGATGACGACAGCCGGACGCAATACAGTGAGTTTTTGTTGGCCAGTCGCGTCAACACCCGTCTAGTCGAGTTTCGAGAAGAAGACGGCACGCTGCGGATGGTGTCGATTATTGATGTGCTCGAGCAAGGGCTGTCTTCGGTCTACACCTTCTACGACCCAGAGGCGCCAGGCAGCCTGGGTACCTACAGTATTTTGTGGCAAATCAATCAGTGCCGCCAGCTTGGTTTGCCTTGGCTGTATTTAGGTTATTGGATCGAAAAGAGTGCAAAAATGGCGTACAAGGCCGCATTTGGTCCCGCTCAGTACAGGCACGGCGGTCAATGGCACGATCAGCCCCCGGCCCCTAATACTTCTCTCTGAATCTATTTTTAAACGGTTGTCATGTCGATACTCTTTCAAGCCTACCCCTTGGCGCGCCAAGCCCTATTTGCGATGGATGCCGAAGCGGCACACGAAGCAACACTCAACGCGCTACAACGTGCCTATGATTGTTCGCTGACACGGGGCCTCATGCACAGTCGTGTGCTTGCACCCACGACCCTAATGGGAATGGCCTTGCAAAATCCGGTCGGTCTCGCGGCAGGGCTTGATAAAAACGGCGCACACATTGACGCAATGGGCAACCTGGGCTTTGGTTTTGTCGAGGTGGGGACTGTGACGCCCCGCGCTCAGCCGGGCAATCCAAAGCCACGCATGTTCCGCTTACCCGAGGCACAGGCCCTGATTAATCGATTAGGTTTTAACAATCAAGGTCTTGACACGTTTTTGAGTAATGTTCAACGCAGCACCTGGCGCACACAAGGTGGCGTGATTGGCCTAAACATTGGCAAGAACGCTGACACACCCATCGAACGCGCTGCAGATGACTACCTGATTGGCTTGGCGGGAGTCTATCCGCATGCGGACTACATCACCGTTAATATCTCCTCGCCCAATACAAAGAATCTTCGGGCACTGCAAGGTGAACATGAGCTCGACGAACTGCTCTCACAGCTTGCGCGTCGCAGACAAGAGTTGGCTGTGCAGTATCAACGACGCGTTCCACTTGCGGTCAAGATCGCACCCGACCTGACAGAAGAGCAGATCGACATCATTACCGAGGTCCTTCCTCGCCACGGCATTGACGGCGTAATAGCCACCAACACGACCATCGCCCGAGACACTGTGCAAGGACTGGCGCACGCTCAAGAGGCGGGTGGTCTATCTGGTGCCCCATTGCACGCGCGCTCACTCGAAGTGATTGCACGACTGCGCGCAAAGCTTGGCCCAGACTTCGCCATCATTGGTGTGGGTGGGATTGTTTCGGGTAAGCACGCAGCGGAAAAAATATCAGCTGGGGCTAATGCTGTGCAGCTCTACACGGGACTCATTTACAAAGGACCGGCATTGGTGGGCGAATGTGTGCGCGAGATTGCGAAACTCGGGAAATAGTTTGACCCAAATAAAAAAACCACCCGAGGGTGGTTTTTTTATTGCGACTGTCTAGCTTAGGCTGCGCGGCGGCCGCGTGTAGCGGACTTAGCAGCTTCAGCAGCTTGACCAGCAGCTTTGAACGTGGCGTTTGCAGCAGCAGCAAGATTCTTCTCTGCAACTTCAGCAGCCTGCTTGGCAGCTTTGGTCATCGAATCGTAAGCCGAGCTAGCCTGAGCCATCGAGCTTTTCAGAATTGCCACAGCACCTTCCGAACCGGCTGGAGCATTCTTGGTGAACTGCTCGATCGCGTCCTGCACATGCTTCTGGCCTTCAGCAACGTGCGACTCGCTCAGCTTGGCCAAGTCAGCCTGAACTGTGGAAACGATGTCATACACATGCTTGCTGTAAGCCATAGCTTTTTCTGCGCTTGGCTGAACCAGACCTGAGGAAAGCGACAAAGCTTCTTGCGCGTCTTTCACGCCAGCAACTTGCTGCGACGTAGCCGACACTTCGTCGATCGTAGCTTTCATGGCCTTGAGGTTGAGGTCAACGAGTTTCTCGAAACCTGAAAAAACTGAACCCTGGACAGCCACGAATGCATCGATGGCCGCTTTTTGACTATTTAGGACCTGCTGAGGAATTGCAGACATGGTGTTCTCCAAAATGAAAAATGTTTGTTTGCTGCGATATGTTGCAGTGCACAAGTGTCATTTTAGGCCTAAAAATAGACGTGTCAACAATTTTTTGTTGCGACGCACCAAAAAACCACAATATTTTTATTTATAAAGATTTACTTTGTTTTTAGGCGGGCTTACAGAGCACTCGTTGCGCCGGACTCATAGCCCAGTGCCTCAGAAATCGCCGCTGCGGTTGAAACAAGCTGAGGAATCCAGGCGTCTTGCAAACGGCTCGACGGGGCAGAAATAGACAGACCAGCCACCAACTTACCTGTGTCATCGTAGATACCAGCAGCAATACAACGCACACCCATCTCGAGCTCTTCGTTGTCACGCGCATATCCCAACTGTCTGACGAGAGAGAGCTCTCGCTCCAGTGCCTCTAAACTTTTTATGCTGTTTGCCGTGCCTCCAGCAAGACCGGTACGTGTCGCGTATGCCCGGACTTGTCGGGCGTCCAGGGAGGACAAAAACAACTTCCCGTTTGATGTCAGATGCAGTGGCGCCCGACCACCAATTGCGCGCACCACTTGCATCCCCGAGCGCTCACTCCAGGCGCGATCGATATAAACAATCTCGTCTCCTTGCTGGACCGAAAGGTTGACGGTTTGACCCGTCAAAACGTGCAGCGCCCGCATGGCATCGATGGCCGCCTCACGGACATTTAAACGTCCCTTCACCAGTGAGCCCAACTCCAGCAAACGCATACCTAACTGATACAAGCCACTGTCCACACGATCAACATAACGTCCGATCACTAAGTCGTTGAGAATTCGATGCGCAGTGGAGGTGTGTAAACCAGTCGTACGGGCTAGGTCTTTGAGAGGAACAGGATCAGGCTGAGCTGCTAAGGCATCCAGTAACTGCGTCGCGCGACCCAGCACTTGGATCGCCATCTCTGCAGATTCTTGAGAGGCGGATGAAGATAAAACCGGTGAAACTGGAACGTTGCGCGACATGATGAGTTGATGCGGTCTATGTTGCTGCGGCAGTGCAGCATAAGGAATTCTATCTCATATTATGAAACGCTCTCTCCTTTACGTCAAACCTCTCACTTGCTAGGTATGATCCACAAATTCTCATCAACAGTGATCTCACATGCGTTCTGACCTCGCCATCGCTCAAGCTGCAAATAAACGTCCGATTCTTGATCTTGCCCCCGCACAGGCAGGCATACCGAACGATGCCCTAGAGCCGTACGGAAGATTCAAAGCGAAACTTTCTCTGGATTACATCCGTACGCTCGAAAATCGGCCAGACGGCAAACTCATTCTGGTGACAGCGATCTCACCAACGCCGGCAGGTGAAGGTAAAACGACAACGACTGTGGGACTTGGCGACGCCCTGAATCACATTGGCAAGCGCGCCATGATCTGTTTGCGTGAGCCCTCTTTGGGTCCGGTTTTCGGTATGAAAGGCGGTGCTGCTGGGGGGGGCATGGCTCAAGTCGTCCCGATGGAAGACATCAACCTGCACTTCACCGGTGACTTCAATGCAATTGCGCTCGCCAACAATTTACTGGCTGCCTTAATCGACAACCATATTCACCACGGCAATAAGCTTGGGTTCGATGTACGACGCATCAGTTGGCGACGCGTCGTGGATTTGAACGACCGAGCCTTGCGACAGATTGTGGTCGGACTCGGAGGGACAGCAAACGGCTTTCCGCGCGAAGATCACTTCGATATTGTTGTCGCTTCTGAAGTAATGGCCATCTTTTGTTTAGTTCGAAACCTTAAGGAACTCAAAGAACGATTGGCAGACATCGTTGTGGGCTACTCGCTGGCGGGCAAGCCGATTCGCGCACGCGACCTTCAGGCACAGGGCGCCATGGCAGCACTACTAAAGGAAGCACTGGCGCCGAACCTCGTGCAAACGCTTGAGAATAATCTCGCCGTTGTGCACGGCGGGCCTTTTGCGAACATCGCGCACGGTTGCAACACCGTACTCGCAACCTCAACTGCGCTCAAACTCGCGGACTATGTTGTCACGGAAGCAGGCTTTGGCGCCGACCTCGGGGCCGAAAAGTTTTTAGATATCAAGTGCCGCAAAGCAGGCCTAAAACCATCAGCAGTCGTGCTTGTCGCGACCGTGCGAGCGCTCAAGTATCACGGTGGCGTCGAGGTGAAAGATGTTGGGACAGAAAACCTAGAAGCGCTGCGGCTGGGGGTGGTGAATCTTGAGCGGCACATCCACAACATCACAAAAAACTTTGGCCTGCCTTGCGTAGTGGCAATCAATCATCGTACCGAGGATACTGCTGCAGAAATCGCTTTGCTCCAATCAACTGCCGCATCACTCGGCGTCGAAGTTGTGCTCGCCGAGCACTGGGCCAAAGGTGGTGCGGGCGCAGCTGATCTGGCTCGTGCGGTGGTTAAGCTGTGCGAACAGCCGAATAATTTCAAGTTTCTATACGAAGATCAGCAGTCGCTTTGGGACAAGGTTCAAACCATTGCGACACAAACGTACTCTGCATCGGGCATCACAGCCGACGCCAAGGTCCGTTCGCAGTTCGCACAATTAGAGGCTGAGGGATACGGTCATCTTCCCGTTTGCATTGCAAAAACGCAATACTCGTTTTCAAGCGATGCGAAATTACGCGGCGCACCGAGCGGCCACCTGCTGAATATTCGAGAAGTGCGACTCGCTGCCGGCGCGGGATTTGTTGTCGTGGTGTGCGGCGACATCATGACCATGCCGGGCTTGCCGGTTGTACCTGCTGCAAACGGCATCGACATCAACGATGCCGGCGAGATTACCGGATTGTCGTAACGAGCTAGGTGTTACGTTGCGACGGGCGGCTTATCGCGCCCGCCTAAGCGCAACGCCTCAGCCCGCAGAAACTCAAGCGCTTCTGCGGCTGGAGCCGCATCACCTTTGACACCAAGTTCGATGTGCGGGACGCCTCCGCCCTCTCCGACAGACGGCAGGCTGAAAGCTTTGACGCTTGGCCATTTTTGCTCGAGCGCCTCTAGCGCGGGCGTAATGCGTGACTCGGGCAAACCGTACACAATGAACGAGTGCTCCGTGCGATCTTCTTTGTTATGCAAATGGGCGTAGCGGGTGTCGAGCATCCATTCGAGCATGGGCCAAGCCATCACAGGGAAGCCAGGCACAAAAGTGTGATCGTGGATAAAGAATCCGGGGATACGGTTGAATGGGTTAGGGACAGCCTCACAGCCGCGTGGGAAGAACCCCATCTGTAAGCGCTGTTGATTTTCAGGTGCATTCATGTCAGCCGACCCTTGGCCTTTAGCTGCGTTCTCAGCACAACGAATCGTAATTTGCTCTTTAGCGAAATCATTCAACTCAAGCGGAACACCTAAAGCCGCAGCGGCAGCCTGTCGCGTGTGATCGTCCGGTGTCGCACCAATACCACCACAACTTAAAACAATATCTCCGGACGCAAAACTGCGCTTGTAGGCGGCAGTCAGCGAGGCACGGTCATCTGACAGGATCTCGACCCACGACAATTGCAATCCGCGCGCACCGAGAAGCTCGACCACTTTAGGGAAATGCTTGTCTTGCCTGCGCCCCGAAAGGATTTCATCGCCAATAACGATAAGGCCGAAGCGAGATTTCTGTGTTGAGGCAGACATAAGCATTCCAAAAAAGTATCAAACAAGATCAACCGATATTTCAGCACAAATGCGGACTGTCATGTCACGAGAGCCCGCACGGACTAGGACAATGCCAGGCGTTCCTCTCGCAAACGCCGCAAGGCCGCTAGGCCAAAATGTGTGTATACCAATCCTGAAAAAACGGGCAAAAACACCCAGGCAGGTGGCAAAAGATTTAACAATGCGCAGACCAAACCGATCGCCCAGAACCCCGTTCCGTGACGCGCAATGAGTTCGGTGCGCTCCTCGGCACTCGCGTGGTCAACAATCGCGTCTAGTCGCATCATGCGGGAGAACGCAAATGACCACCACAGCAACGAAACTAGCAAACCCAGCGGCGGAAAAAGCCAAAAGGGTAGCGTCAGAACCCATCCGACCATAAACAGCACGCTCACCCACAAGGCGTTCCAAAGACTTACGATAAACGCATGTTGACCTGATAACTGTAGGTCGCTGTAATGATGTCGCGACACGTGTCGCACCACTATGGGCATCACAAAGACAGCGGCAACGGCCAGCCCAAGAATACCGGTCAGAGGCAACAAAACGGCGGCAACCATCAAGGGGAGCAGCCACGCTTTGATTGCGGCCAAGGAAAACAATCCCATTGACTGCATCCACTGAGCGGCGACCAGAATCGGCGTCGTCGCACTGAGTTGCTGGTCAAGCCAGTCGGTTAAAGGCCCGAGGGCAATAAACAGCACCAATAAGGCACCTACCATCATAATCAGGAACGGTAGCAACAGGGCAAAAAGCATTTTGGGATGGAATTGCGACAATATGGCGCGGCCAAAAGCATCGCCCACGCCGCGGAGTCCCGCAGAACGGGGTTCGGTCGGCGCGGCTCGATAAGGCGTCGGCATTGGAAGTTGCGTCATAGACTTGGCGTGTGCAATAAATTAAACCCGGCTATCATAGACAAACAAACTCCCCCTTGCATCGATGACATTACATCTACCCGGCGCCGCAGCACTTGTTGCGCGGCTTAAACAGCCTGATCAGCGGCTGGCGCTATGTTTTTGCGCTGCTTGGTGCGACGCGTGCAAAGCCTACAAACCGAAACTCGAAGCACTCGCATCGCAGCATCCGGACATCTGCTTTGTTTGGATCGATATAGAAGATCACCCAGATTTGTTAGGTGATGAAGATGTTGAAAACTTTCCCACTATCGGTATTTTAGATGGCGGCGCCGTGCGTTTTATGGGCACAATCTTGCCGCATATTGAACACCTTGAGCGCTTACTCGAGGCAATGCAAGCGCCGGGTAAAGCGCAGGTATGCGGCCTTCCAGAAAACTTGCTGAACTTACTCGCGCACGGTTGAATCAAACCAATGCGAGTCACCCAGGCAGATTAAGGCTTCTTCACGCCACCAAGTAACAAGCCAACTGGGCGCTTACCGAGCAAGGCGGGTTTCTTTGTCGTTGGCGCTGGGGCCTGCGCAGCAGCAGCCACTGCTGCGGCAGAAGGCTCATAGGGCTTAAGAAAAAACTCGTCAATTGGCTTGACCGGAGCACTATAGCGGCTAGGACGCGCACTACGCTCACTACCTCGATCACTTTGACGCTCTGAGCCGCTACGACCTTCCCCGCGGGAGCCTCGCTCTGGACGCTCTGACGCGCGTGCGATCAACTCACCTGGGATCTGCAAGGTCGCGCGTGTGATTGGCGCTTTAATGAGCTTTTCAATATCGAGCAAATATTTTTCTTCAGCGGGCGCAAACAAGGATATTGCTTCGCCCTTCGCACCTGCACGTCCAGTGCGTCCGATTCGATGCACATAATCTTCAGCGCTATGCGGGAGATCATAATTAATCACGCAAGGTACGCCGGCGACGTCCAGGCCACGAGCAGCCACGTCGGTTGCGACCAACACCTCTAGCTCGCCAGCTTTGAATGCATCCAAGGCTTTCATGCGATCGGCCTGCGACTTATCGCCATGGATCGACTCAGCACGTACGCCATCGAGCTCAAGCTGACGCGCGAGGCGACCTGTACCAATTTTGGTATTAGAAAATACGATGACTTGTTTTAGGCCACGGGACTTGACCAAATGTACGACCGCTGCACGCTTCGCATCGCCCGACATAGCGTATGCAATCTGGGTCACAGTGTCGGCGGTCGCGTTGCGCTTAGCAACTTCAATCTCAACGGGGCTGTTCAGGTAGGTCCGGCCCAGCTTGCGGATTTCGTTACTGAATGTCGCTGAGAACAATAGCGTCTGACGCTGCGCCGGTAACAAACGGATGATGCGCTCGAGATCAGGCAAGAAGCCCATGTCCAGCATGCGATCGGCTTCATCCAGAACAAGAATACCGACTTGACCGAGGTTGACGTTGCGCTGCTCGACATGGTCGAGCAGCCGTCCAGGCGTTGCAATCAAGACCTCACAGCCATTGCGCAGTGCCTCTTTCTGAGGACCAATGTCAACCCCACCAAACACGACGGCTGAGCGCAATGTTGTCTGCTTGCCATATCGCTTGACGCTTTCTGCAACCTGATCGGCGAGTTCACGCGTGGGCGTCAAAATCAACGCCCGCACAGGGTGCCGGGCTGGAGAGGCACTGGAATTGGCATGCTGCATCAGACGATGCAAGATCGGCAATGTAAACGCAGCAGTCTTGCCGGTTCCTGTTTGCGCTGCACCCATCACATCGTTCCCCGCCATCACAGACGGCAAAGCCTGAGCCTGAATGGGCGTGGGTGTGGTGTATCCGGTATCCGATACCGCCTGCAATAAAGCAGGATGCAAGCCAATCTCGGCAAAAGTAGGGACGGCCAGCTCGGGCTGAATTGCGGTTTGAGTGTTTGAAGTCATTGAATTATTTAAGAAATCACCCACCAGTGTACCGCAGCTGGCCCATTAAACCGAGGGTTTTAACTAGGAAACACCCAACGTGCAGTCCAAAGCACCACCATTCCCGAGGCAATCAAGAGAAAACTGTTACGCGTCCAAAGGAATAAAGCCGCAGCGACAACCGCGGCCAACAGCCTTAAATCGACCTGCGGTCCCAACGCGGGATCCCAGGGCAGGAGTTCGGGCACGATGATTCCCGTAAGCGCCGCAAGCGGGGCATAGCGCAGGGCACGCTGCAAACTCTCGGGCAATGGCAATAGATGCCCGAAAAGCACATATCCGGTCCGACAAATTAGGCTCGTTGAGGCGAGCAACACAATTGCCGAATAGACGTACCAAGATTCACTGATCATGTCTGCGCGCCCCCTGACTGGGTGTTTTTCGCAACGCGCGACTCTGCCAACATTCCCGCAGCGATACCCACAACAGTGGACGCAACCAGCCCAATACGTAATGGCCAAGGCTGGGTCAGCCATGCTGTGACGCCAGCAGCCAGCACAGAGACAATCGCTGGTCGCGTTTTAATCAGAGGCAGCATCAAAGCCATCAAGGCCAAGACCGCCGCAAACTCCAGCGACCAGGACGAGGGCACAGAGGCACTCAGTGTGATACCCACTAGAGAGGTCAATTGCCATGCAGCCCAGCAAGGAATCGTGGCGCCGATAAAAAACCAAAGTTGCTCTGTACTGCCCTTTTGCGGCGTACTACCAAAACGTCCCATAAACGTGACAAAGACAATATCCACATTCATAAACCCCAGAAGCAAGCGCTTGGGCCACGGCAAATGCTTGAAATACGGATGCATTGCTGCACCAAAAATCAGAAACCGCAAGTTAACGATGATGCCCGCACCAAAAATCAACCACAGGGGGGCGCCAACGACCAATAACGGAATCGCCGTAAGCTGAGCCGAGCCAGCATAAACAAGAAGCGACATCACGGCCGCTGCGGGTGCCGATAGCCCAGACTTCACCATGGCCACACCCGTTACGACACCCCAGATTGCCAAGGCAACAAGTCCAGGAGAAATTGCGCGCGCACCCTCAAAAAATGCACGTCGTCTGAGCGCGCGTAGGGCAATCGGATCCAATGGGGCAGCAGTCACTTAGTCTGGTCAACAACAAACAACAATGCGTGGATTAAAGAGATTTTTTATCTTCGTTTTGATCTATTGTAGACCGCGCAGTTGTTACAATCTTTGCAACACGTTATTTTCATGAGACGCGCAATGACTCAAGCATCTGGCTCCACGGAAAACCAACAAGCGGTGACGCTGACAGGGGATGATTTACCTCTGCATTGCCCGGGCCCCAAAGCCCCTCTCTGGAGCATGCATCCACGCGTTTTTCTTGACGTGGCAAAAACAGGCACTGCCAAGTGCCCCTATTGCAGCACGGAATACCGCCTGGCACCCGGTGCGGTTGTGCACGCCCACTAGGCTGCCTACCTTGCCAATTATTTTTGCCACCCCGGAAGAAGCGGAACTTGCGTTTTACGATGCACTTGAGCGTGCAGACTTGCCTCGATTGATGCAAGTGTGGGCAGATGACGAAGAAATCATCTGCGTGCATCCTGGTGGTTTGCGTATTGTGGGTCTACATGCCGTGAAAGAGTCTTGGCAGGAGATTCTAGCGAATGGTGGACTACGTATCCGCCCTTCACTGACGGTCGCCTTACACAGCATGATGGGGGCCGTCCATTCACTGATCGAGCAAATTTCAGTCAAAAACGCGGACAGCACCGAAATCGCACACTGCTACGCAACGAACGTCTACCACAAGGGTCCTACGGGATGGAAACTGGTGATGCATCACGCTTCTGCAGCGCCCGTTGAGGCAGGTATTCTGGATCTGCAAGACAAACCAGGGCTCCTGCATTAAGCATCTACCCGTGAGCGCCCATTTAGACCTCTCCCCTTGTTCGACCCCCGCATGGCTTCCTGAACGACAGTCGCAAACTTTATTTGGCGCGCTGCTTGCACCCACGAATCGCATCCGCTTTTTCCGTGACCGCGTCGAAACACCTGATGGTGATTTCATTGATTTTGACTGGAGCGCACCAGCGCTGCCGCGCGCGCCGAAACGGGCACGCGATCCAGCCCTCACCCAGACAGCTGCGACAGACTGGCTCGACGACGCCGGATCGCAAGCACTCGAACAAGCAACTGCGGGGCCTGCGCTGATCCTTCTGCACGGCCTAGAGGGAAGCAGTAAGAGTCGCTACGCGCAATCCATTACGCAATACTTTCGTCAAAATGGATGGACCGTTGTCGTCGCGCACTTTCGAGGCTGCTCAGGATTCGCAAACCGCTTGGCGCGGGCATATCACTCTGGCGACTCAGCCGAGATTCGGTTCATGCTCGCATCTGTTCGTGCCAAGTTTCCAAAAGGTGACTGGCATGCGGTAGGTATCTCTCTTGGTGGAAATGCCTTACTCAAGTATCTAGGCGAATCACCCACCGAGGTAACTTGGCTCAAAGCTGCAGCGGCTGTCTCTGCCCCCCTTGATCTCGTTGCTGCGGGCAATCACTTGTCAGACGACGGATTTAATCGAGAGATCTATTCTCGCCACTTTCTGCGTACGCTTAGGCCCAAGGTTCTCAAGAAAGCAGAACGCTTTCCAGGTGTCATCGACACGTTACGCATCCAACAGGCGCGCAGCCTACGTGATTTTGATAATGCCTACACAGCGCCCATGCATGGTTTTACCGATGCGCTCGACTACTGGACACAATGTTCAAGTAAACGCTGGCTAGCGCACATCTGCACCCCGACGCTGGTGCTCAACGCCCGTAACGACCCTTTTTTACCTGAGGCAGCCTTACCAGGCCCCGACTTCATCAGCAACCAGATCGAACTGCATCAGCCCGCCCAGGGCGGACATGTTGGTTTCGTCACCGGAATCTGGCCCGGCAATCTTGGTTGGCTACCAAGACGTATTGAGCGCTTTTTCACGTCACGCTAGACACTCAAGGCGACCTTACTTAAAGCGCTCGAGCAAGCGTCGATCGTCTGATATCTTTGCTGTCAACGTACGGATCTGACCGTCGATCTGCGACTGCACGTAGAAATCTTGAGATTGTGCACGGGCCTGCTGTAGTTGCGTCACCGCGGCAGGTAAGGCACCGACACGCTCGTAATAGGCTGCCATCGACTGCTTAGCGGCAACTGGGTCACCGAGGCGATCCTGAGAGGCAGCGAGCATCTTATAGAAATCCGGCTCTTCGTTCGGCCAGCGTTTGATTTGGGCCTTGAGAAAACTTGCGGCTTCAGCGTCTTTGTTGGTACCTTGCAAAGTTTGAGCGACCCGCATCGCGAAAGAGCGACGCGTGGGCCACCGCTTATTGCCCGCCTGGGCCGCAGCCAATGCTGTAGCGTATTGTCGGTTTGCAATATCAATGTCGATTTTTTGCAAGTCCAGATAAGGCGAAGGCATCTTGAACGATTGCGCCTGCTGCAAGGCCGTTGCTGCTGCTGCGGGGTCTTGTCGAGCGAGGGCCGCCAACGATACGCCATACCAGGCTGCGACGCGACGCGCTTGCGCATCGGCGCCATCGGTGGCACCAGCCGGGGCACGCGCCTCATCTTCCATTTGGTCAAGCGCTTGACGTAACGCACGCGGGTCTAAGGCCTGTAACACCCTCGACTTCGCACGCACAAACCAAAACTCATCTGAAGCCTGGGATTTATTTGCTGGATATTGCCGTATGCGGTTTTGCATATCGGTCATACGCTGAATACTTAGCGGGTGAGTGCTGGCGTAGACACCACCGCCACGCCCTTCATTCAGCGACGAGGCATTCATCAACCTGCCGAACATGAGCGCCATCCCATTTGGGTCATAACCGGCTTTGCGCAACATCTCTACGCCCGTACGATCCGCTTCTTGTTCAGCATCCCGAGAAAAGCCGAGCTGTCGATCGATCATGGCCGCCTGCCCAAAGGCCGCAATACCCATTGCGGCTTGCCCTCCCCCTGGGATCATTGCCGCCAAGATCGCGGCCACTAAGGTTGCCAGCGCGAGATGCCCCCCTTGAGTTTGCTGCGTCAGCCCTCGCGCAATATGCCGCTGGGTTACGTGCGCAATTTCGTGTGCCACGACACCCGCGAGCTCAGACTCTGCACCGGCCAACACAATCAATCCGGTCTGCACGCCAATAAAGCCCCCAGGCATGGCAAAAGCGTTCACGACCGGGTTACGCACGCCAAAGACGTCTATCTGTGGTGCGCCACCAGGGGCGAAAGCGGCAATTTTCCGGCCCATTTCGTTCAAGTACTGGCTCAGATCCGGGTCATTGATGTATTCGGGATCCCGTCGTCCCTGCACCATAATGGCCTCGCCCAAGCGGCGTTCCACAGCTGGAGACAACTCCGCCGAAGCGGGCGACCCAAGCGTTGGAACTGCGGCGGGTTGCGCCCACGACGCAGGCGGGGCGGACAACAATGCACATATCACCCAAATAAGACACCGGGATGACGAATTAATTTGACGGGGTTTTGAATGTTTGTAGGCCATAAGCTTATGATAGCGGCTGTCGAGATATGTTCCGCCCTTTGGGCGAATTTTTGCAAGGAATCAAAAAATGCGCCCAGTACGCAAAGCGGTTTTCCCTGTCGCCGGACTTGGAACCCGTTTTTTACCGGCTACCAAGGCCATGCCGAAAGAAATGCTACCCGTGGTGGATAAGCCCTTGATTCAGTACGCCGTCGAAGAGGCTGTTGCGGCCGGAATCACTGACCTTATTTTTGTGACGGGCCGAAATAAGCGTGCCATCGAAGACCATTTCGACTCCGCACCTGAAATGGAAAATGAATTAGCGCGCAAAGGTAAGGCCGAACTGCTCGCCATTGTTCAAGGCATCCTGCCCTCAAATGTCAACTGTATTTACATCCGTCAATCGGCACCACTTGGCCTCGGCCATGCGGTCCTGACCGCAGCGCCTATCGTAGGTGATGAGCCTTTTGCAGTGCTGTTAGCGGACGACTTACTCGACGCCGAGCGCCCCGTCATGGGGCAGCTCATCGACGCCGCGCTCACCTATCAGGGCAGTATTCTAGGCGTACAAGAAGTGCCTTTAAGTGACACAGACAAGTACGGCATCGTGGCAACTGATCCTGCCGGCCCACGTACTGAACGCGTGCGACACATCGTCGAGAAACCAAAATCGGATGTCGCGCCGTCCACCCTCGCGGTGGTGGGTCGCTATGTTCTAGACGCCAGGATTTTTGCCCACTTACGCCAAACGCAAGCAGGCGCAGGCGGTGAAATTCAGCTGACCGATGGCATTGCGTCTTTACTCAAAGAGCAGCCCGTGTTCGCCCATCGCTACGAAGGCATTCGCTACGACTGCGGCAACAAAGAAGGCATGTTCAGAGCAACGGTGGCGCTCGGGCGCAAGTACCACGGCCTGATCCCCTGATTAACCTCTGCGCGCGTGGAGCGCGCGAGGTTTCGCAGCGCCCCAACGCCCTGAGGCAGACAACCGCATCACCGTCCGTAGAGCAACCAAGAGACCGATTACCTCGGTCATGGCGGCCGGGATCCACATCGTCAGTCCGCCAATCATCTGATCGGCCTGCGGGGTCATCGCGATCGCGCGTCCGCACAAATCAAACAGCGGGTACAAGTCACGCTCGGTGAACGCAATGACAGCGCCCGCAACCATCTGCGGCGCCATCGTCAAAATGGGCGAAATCACGCGCCCCCCGGGTGTCATCGCAGCAGGTGGGTTAGGACGACGATCCAGGATCAAATTCCAATACATAAAGCCAGTGATTACGACTGACCAATTCATCAGGCGATACAGCCTCCAGTCCAGCATCGAATAAAACTGCACGGAAGGAATGAGCCAAATCACGACTAAAAAAACGAACAGGGCGGGCACAAGAATTGGATTAGTGAGCAGTGACACCACGCCACGGCCCCAGAACGTTTGCGTAAACCTGAATAACGCTTGCCGCAAAACCCGCGGCAAGCCCGCGCGCATGACTGAACCCGGGTAGGCCGCCATGACAATGAGTGGTCCAAGGTGGTGCAGCATAAGATGTTGGATCCGGTGAATAAAGAACATGCGTTCAGCGTAATAGTCGAGCATGGTGTGCATCGACAAGTACAGCATCACCCAACCAGTCCAAAAGAACACCTGCCGCGCACGCGATACGCGCCGCACACGCAGGCCACGCACGAACAGCCAGGCGCTCAGCACAAAGCATACAAGCAGTACAGGGGACAATTCCCAAGGCTTAAGCCAGCTTAGCCAATCCATCACACAACCTTTTAAATGATCGGAGATCAGCACACAATCTACGCAGTGAATTGTAGTATGTTGAAACGCTTCCGCATTTGATTCCCCTTCGCCACGAGCCAAAACTTCATGACTAACGCGCCCAACGCATCAAGCCCTTTCGCCTGTAGACGCCAACACATTCTGAGCTGGATGCGCAGCCTTGGCGGCGGTATTGCCATCTTGGCGACGGGAGCAGAGATTTCGCGGAACCGAGATAACCATTACGCATTCCGTCACGACAGTGATTTTTTTTACCTCACGGGATTCACTGAGGCGAATGCGTGGCTCGTGCTAATCGCCGGGGATACAGATCAAAGTATTTTATTTTGCGAGCCCAAAGATCCTCTCATGGAGACGTGGACGGGCAAGCGCTGGGGGCCCATTGCCGCAGCAGAGGAGTTTGGGTTTGATGAGGCCTTCCCAACGAGTGATCTCGATGCACAAATCCCTGCGCGCATGGCAGGTTTAAAAATCCTGTTTACGAATACCGGACGCAGTCGTGTCCCCCAGTATCTAACCCAACTGCATGCCTGGCTCGAAAAAGCGCAGACCACCTTGCGCGGCTCACGTGCCACGCCGACGCAATGGGTCGATATAAGTGAGCCGCTAAGCGAGATGCGGTTAGTTAAGGATGCGAGCGAGTTAGATACGATGCGACGCGCAGCAACGATTTCAGCAATTGGACACACACGTGCCATGCAAACTGCCCAGGCGGGTCTGCATGAATACGAGCTGGAGGCTGAGCTTTTATATGTGTTTCGCAAACACGGTGCACAGTCTGTCGCTTACGACAGCATCGTCGCCGCAGGCGTGAATGCCTGCACCCTGCATCACCGAGCAGGCAACAGTGTAATGCGCGATGGCGATCTAGTTTTAATAGATGCAGGTTGCGAACTCGATGGCTATGCCTCCGATATTACGCGCACATTCCCCGCCAACGGTCGATTTTCGGCCGCGCAACGCACTCTCTATGAAATCGTACTCGCCGCACAGCGCGCAGCAACGACTTGTGTATCGCCCTCTCATCACTGGAACGCTGCCCATGAAGCCGCTGTGCGTGTCTTGACGCAAGGTCTGCTCGACGAAAAACTGCTGACAGGGTCCCTCGATAAAAACATTGAAACCGAAGCGTTCCGGCGTTTCTATATGCACCGCACCGGACATTGGCTCGGAATGGACGTACACGATGTAGGCGATTACCGGACTCCTCCGGCAGACGCAGGCGAACGCACTTGGCGAAACTTAATGCCAGGTATGGTCCTGACCATCGAACCCGGGCTCTACATTACCCCCTCGCCAGACGTACCAGAGGTGTTCTGGAATATTGGCATTCGAATTGAAGACGATGCGGTCGTCACGCCAACGGGTTGCGAGTTGATCACTAGGGGTGTACCCGTAGAAATTAGGGAGATCGAGTACTTGATGCATTGCAGAGATTGACGTAAAACAAAGTCTTGGAATCCCTGGAACCGAGACCGCTCATGTTCGACCCAGTTCAATTTGAACCGTTAGGCGGCATTTGTATCGTCGCACACGACAAGTCGCAGTTGGAAAACATTACTCGCGATCTAAGCAGGTGGGCCTCAGAACTACAAATCAGACAATATCTTGATCTGACAACGGCTATGCATCAGGGTCTCTGGGTCGTACAAATGCACGCAAGCGCCTTACTCAAAGAGAGCGCACCTAACGCTGACGTGCGTTGCCTCGCAGATAGCTTTGGGTTTTCTACAACAAGCTCTGAGGACGAACTTCTCAGAGAAATCGTATTTTCGAAGGCGCTCAGTCCAGTTGCCTCGAGCTTTCCAAGTGTTGATGAATTTTTCGCTGCCCTACGCGTCCGCAGAAACATTGCGCTCATCGCACGGCGCACCGAGTTATGGTTCAGCATCGACGAAGATACCCGGCCTGCCACGCATTGGCGACAGCTCGGTGGGGACGGTTTTGCCTTGATTGCTGGCCAGCCCCTTAGCCAAGCGCTGGAGCTTGCACTTTGCCCCGATGCCTCAGGGCAGAGCTATGGCTTCGCATGCCGACAAGCCTCTGAGTACCTCATGCTCGCAGGTTTAGCTCAAGAGCTGGAGACGACCAACCCTCAACTGCTAGAAGCGATCGAGCGTCGCTGGGGTGAACAACCACTCCGAGGCGAAGCCTTCATCAATGCGTTTTTAACTGAACGTGGGTCACGCGAGAATCCGTTCCCGAAACACCATTATGTTCCTGGCAGTCGAGTTTGGTTTAAGAACCCCGATGAGGACTCAACTGATGTAGATGGGTTCGAGGGCTCTTGGGTGGTGTATCTGGGTGCTGGAAAGTTTGTGAATCTGTGGGACAAGACGAGCCCCTACGATATTGAGACAAAATGTTTTGAGGTTTATCACTGGCGCCATTGCGTCGAGCGCACAGACGCTGGCATCTTGCGCATGAATGAAGATCGCGTCAAAGACATGATGGCAGCATCAATGGCTGATCCTGCAACTAAACATGAGATCTTGCACCAGATGATGGAATACCGTGCTCCCGTGCGCGTCTACGGCGAAGGTGGCTGTATCGACCTCACACGTGAAAACGCACGTTGGGTCTGCCCACAAACCACCAACATCTGCATCTAGCCTTTCAGATCAAGCCCGTCCAACCAACCCAGTGCAGACCAGACATAAATCACAATCATTGCGATCCCGAACATAAAGGCAACAGTACCAATCAACAGCGTGAAGCTTGCCACTAGAATTGGTCCCCAGCCGCTAGGTGTCTCCCGAACAAGACCAGGGTTGTACAACGCATCAAACCGCTCATCACGCATGAGACACAGCACGATCGCCTCAATAAACCCATCTAAAGTTGGGATGAACAGTAAGAAAAACGCAGGGTTTTCCCACCAAACCTCGGCAAAGCTGCAGGCGACCATCAGCACGATGCTAGTCAGGGTGACTACCCAGGCGTAGGGGCGCCTCAAGTACCACCAATGCGCACCGACACACCCCAGGATTGCAGCCAAAAGCCCTACCGTCACCTTGTTTCGAAATGCTGGAGCTGTTTGTTGTGTGGACATATGACCTGAGCTGAGGAAAATCACGTTCGTGGAGCAGGAAGAATAGCCTATCGGGATCTAAGGGTTCAACTAAAGACCTTAGTCTGCGCCCACGATAGAATGCAGTATGCCTTCCACCACTTCAGCCTGCGAGTTTGATATTGCCATCTTGGGTGGCGGTCCGGTGGGGTGTGCACTCGCTTTACTGCTCGCGCGACTCAGCCCTGCACCTAGGCGCATCGTGTTGCTGCAATCCGACGCCTCGTCCCGCTATGGCTACACGCCAGAAAGCGACCCCAGAGTTCTAGCGGTCAACCACGGCAGCCGTGTCTTACTGGAATCACTGGGTGCCTGGCCCGAACGCTGCGCGGATATCCGCACGATTCACGTCTCTCAACGCGGTCGACTCGGGCGCACCGTAATCAAACATACAGATTTTGCGGTACCAGAACTTGGCTGTGTTGTACGGTACGGCGGACTGATCCAAAAGCTGAACGACGCGGTACAAGCAAGCGGCATCTGCATCCGCCACGGCACGGCGACCGAAATCGTACGTCAAGATGCAAATGGGGTACAGCTCGCGCAAGGACAAGATACGCTGCATGCGGCGATCGTTGTTCAAGCCGATGGAGGGACAACCTCCGAGATTCGTCGCACCTACAAACAAATGGCCTTGCTCACGAGAGCGCGGGCAAGCATTCCGCGTGAAGGATGGGCCTTTGAACGGTTTACGAGCGAAGGCCCCTTGGCGGTCTTGCCGCACCCCGAAGCAGCCGATCAACAATCAATCGTATGGTGTTGTACGCCTGAGCGTGCACAACATCTGCAGGGGCTTGAATCCAAAGAGTTTTCACGTGCACTGACACAGGCATTTGGCACGCGCTTGGGCACGCTTGAGATCCAAGAGCAAGCGTCGATGTTCCCCCTCGCGCTCAGCGTGCGGTCCAGTCCCGTCAATGGCCGACTGATCGCAATTGGTAATGCTGCACAAACCCTTCACCCCGTCGCGGGTCAAGGTCTGAATCTAGGTTTACGCGACGCCGCCAGTTTGGCTATCGCCATGCGCGACTGGCTACCCATTACAAACAGTCCCCCGAGCGCAGCGCTTGCGCAGTTTATGCATATGCGGCAGCCTGATCGCCAGCTCACAACCCATTTAACGGATTTAATGTCACGGGTCTTCACGTCCGGCTGGCCAATTGTTGAGCACTCTGCCGGGCTTGCCTTACTGGCGATGGACTTGATCCCTGCCTTACGCGCCCCCCTCGCAAGACACCTTCTACAGGGTTTGAGGCTTTAGCTTCTAGCGGCCTAACCACACCAGCTCAACCGATTACAATTTGGGCATGCAAATCGGTGCGTGGTCTCTCCCCAACAACGTGTTTGTCGCGCCCATGGCAGGCGTGACCGATCGACCTTTTCGTCAGCTCTGCAAAAAGCTCGGTGCTGGTTACGCGGTGTCAGAAATGGCAGCAAGCAATCCTCAGTTGTGGCAGACAGTGAAATCCTCACGCCGACTCAACCATGATGGGGAAATCGACCCAGTCGCCGTGCAAATCGCGGGCGCAGACCCAGCCATGATGGCGCAAGCAGCCGTCTTCAATATTGGTAAGGGTGCGCGCATTATCGACATCAACATGGGATGCCCCGTTAAAAAGGTATGCCATGTGGCAGCAGGCTCTGCCCTGTTGCGACACGAGGATTTAGTGGCACGCATTCTCGATGCGGTTGTCCAAGCCTGTCTGCCGCACGGCGTTCCCGTCACACTCAAAACTCGTACTGGCTGGAGCCGAGAAGACCGAAACGCCCTGCGAATTGGTCAAATTGCCCAAAATGCAGGGATCGCGGCACTGACCTTACACGGCCGCACACGTGAGGACCTGTATCTCGGCGAAGCGGAGTACGACACTATTCGGGCGGTTAAGGCCAGCCTCACGATTCCGGTCGTGGCGAACGGCGATATCGATACTCCCGAAAAAGCGAAGCAGGTGCTGGCCTACACGGGTGCAGACGCCGTCATGATTGGGCGCGCAGCCCAAGGACGGCCTTGGATTTTTCGAGAGATTGCGCATTTTTTACAAACAGGAGAGCACTTGGCGGCTCCCACCTGGGATGAAATGCGAGATTTACTCTTGGCCCACCTCGCGGATCATTATGCGTTCTATGGGGAACTCAGTGGCGTGCGCACCGCCCGTAAACATATTGGGTGGTACGTTGAGGGTCTTGCGGGCGGCAAAGCCTTTGCCGATCAGATCAATCGCCTAGAGACCACTGCCGAACAAGCTGCAGCGGTAGATCGCTGGTTTAGCGCTCAAAGTGACCTTTTGCCACACACTGGGCTCCCAAACTGCGACAATCTGGCACAAGATGTCGCCCATCCACGGGCTGCTTAGACGCTAGACTCCCCCACGCCATGAAACAATATAACGCCCTGCAAAACTCGGTTCGTGACACACTCGAACGGTATCTCGCCGATCTGGGTGACACACAACCAAACGGCATGTACGACATGGTGATCGAATGTGTAGAGCGCCCAATCTTGCAAATCGCGATGCAGCACGCAAGAGATAACCAATCCAAAGCCGCTGAAATGCTCGGCATGACGCGCAACACGCTACGAAAAAAACTTCTTTCCCACAAACTACTCTCAGAAAAATAAGCCTGCAATGAAAATTAAAACAGCCTTGCTCTCCGTTTCCGACAAAGACGGTATCGTTGAATTCGCCCAAGCACTTGCTGCGCGTGGCGTGCGCCTTTTGTCTACCGGAGGCACAGCTAAGCTTCTCGCACAAGCCGGTTTAAAAGTCACCGAGGTTGCTAAACACACCGGCTCGCCAGAGATCCTGGACGGTCGCGTAAAAACGCTGCATCCAAAAATTCACGGCGGGCTGCTTGCGCGACGCGATAGCGATGAGCACATGGCGACTCTCAAAAAACACAACATCGATCGAATTGATCTGCTTGTGGTGAACCTCTATCCGTTTCGTCAAACGGTGGCCAAGCCTGACTGTACGTTTGCCGACGCGGTCGAAAATATTGACATCGGTGGTCCAGCAATGCTGCGTGCGGCCGCTAAAAACCATGGTACTGAAGAGGGCGGCGTCACCGTGGTCATTGACCCCGCTGATTACCCGGCCGTGCTAAAAGAAATTGATCAACACGGCAGGACTTCATACGGTCTGCGCTTAAAACTTGCGACCAAGGTCTATGCTCATACAGCCGCCTACGATGGTGCGATTGCCAACTATCTAAGCAGCCTGACAGAAGCCGAACCCGAGCAAGACGATGTTCCTGATCGCAGCACATGGCCAAACATTCTGACGCTACAAGTACATCAGCAACAAGTCCTGCGGTACGGCGAAAACGCCCAGCAGCTCTCTGCCTTCTACACCGACCCCCAGCGGCCAACCGGTCTACTGGGCAATTTCGTTCAGTTACAAGGCAAAGAACTTTCGTATAACAATATCGCAGACTCCGACGCAGCATGGGATTGCGTACGCAGTTTTGGTGCCCACGCTTGCGTAATCGTGAAGCACGCGAATCCATGTGGTGTGGCAACTGCCGACAGTACGCTTGAGGCCTACAACAAAGCATTCAAGACAGATCCCACCTCGGCCTTCGGTGGCATCATCGCGTTTAACCGGAAGGTAGACCTCGCGACCGCTCAAGCTGTCAGCGGTCAATTCGTTGAGGTACTGCTTGCTCCGGCTTATGACAAAGACGCTCTGGCCTTGCTGGCGGCAAAGAAGAACGTACGCGTGTTGCGTGTGCCCATGGGGACGGGACAAAACGATATCGATGTGAAACGCGTCGGCGGTGGCTGGCTGATACAGACTCCTGATTCTGGTACGACAGCAGTCAAGGATTTGCGCGTTGTGACGCAAAAGCAACCGACTCCGCAGCAAATGGCAGATCTACTCTTCGCCTGGAAGGTCGCGAAGTTTGTGAAGTCCAATGCAATCGTCTTCTGTGGCGACGGCATGACACTTGGGGTCGGTGCTGGGCAAATGAGCCGAATCGATTCTGCGCGCATCGCCTCAATCAAGGCCGAGAACGCGGGGCTGACACTGAAGGGTTCAGCAGTGGCGTCCGATGCATTTTTCCCCTTCCGCGATGGTCTGGATGTTGTAATCGATGCCGGTGCGACCTGCGTGATTCAGCCTGGCGGCAGTATGCGCGACGACGAGGTGATCGCCGCCGCGAATGAGCGTGGTATCGCCATGGTGCTCACCGGCATGCGGCACTTCCGTCACTAAGCCACGAACCCCATGAGGATTCTTGGCGTTGACCCGGGCTTACGCCGAACTGGTTTCGGCGTAATCGACGTACAAGGCGCCACTCTATCCTATGTTGCAAGTGGGACGATCGTCGTACCAACCGATGTAACTCTGCCGTTACGACTGAAGGTCATCCTCGATAATTTGCGACAAATCGTCGAGGACACCAAACCCGATGTTGCTGCGCTGGAAATCGTTTTTATGAACACCAATCCTGCAAGCACATTGCTGCTTGGGCAGGCCCGTGGTGCAGCGCTCTGTGCACTTGCAGATCGAGATCTCGCCGTCCACGAATACACCGCGCTACAAATCAAGAAATCTGTTGTCGGGGCAGGACGTGCGGCAAAAGAGCAGGTCCAAATGATGGTGCAGCGACTTCTGCGTTTGGACGGAATCCCCGCACCAGACTCAGCCGATGCGCTTGCCTGCGCAATCTGTCATGCGCACATCGCACCACTAACCGAGAAACTTGGCCAAATGAACTATCAGCCTCGCACGTCACGCGGTCGCACGCGCGTACGGGCAGGACGCTTACTAGGCTAGCAAACAATTTACTCAAGGATTCAGCATGATAGGCCGCCTCACCGGTACGTTGTTTGAAAAAATGCCACCACGTGTTGGCCTAGATGTCCAAGGCGTCGGCTATGAGATTGATGTATCCATGACCACCTTCTATGCATTGCCAGAGCTCGGCGCGCAGGTCACGCTTTTGACGCACCTCACTGTGCGTGAAGACGCGCACATTCTTTACGGTTTTTCTACTGCGGAAGAGCGCTCGACCTTCCGTGAACTAATTAAAGTCAGCGGCATTGGGGCGCGCACAGCACTCGCAGTCTTATCTGGCATGTCAGCCACCGAACTTGCGCAAGCCATCACCCTGCAAGAGCCTGCACGATTGATGCGCGTTCCAGGAATTGGCAAAAAGACCGCTGAACGCTTACTACTCGAGATGAAAGGCAAACTCGGCGCTGATCTGGGCGTACAGCCCACCGCTGTCGCGGGCACACAGAACGATGTCTTGCATGCTCTCACCGCACTTGGCTACTCGGAACGTGAAGCACTCGGTGCGCTTAAAACACTGCCGGATGGCGTAAGTGTCTCCGACGGCATCCGCCTCGCCTTGAAGGGGCTTTCCCGCTGAAGCACTCATCCTTTTGAACGGATTCGCACATGAGCCACATCATCCATCGTTCTCTACTCAAAACGCCATTGACGGCTGCTCGCGCGCAGGGCATTCACATTTACGATCAGAACGGCAAGGCCTACATCGATGCGAGCGGTGGCGCAGCAGTCTCGTGCCTAGGCCATGGACACCCCGACGTGCTTGCAGCGATGCACGCGCAAATTGATCAACATGCCTACGCACATACCGGATTTTTCACTTCAGAAGTCACTGAAAAACTTGCCAACGAGCTGATTCAACATGCTCCAAAGGAACTCGGTAATGTCTACTTTGTTTCAGGTGGCTCAGAGGCAGTCGAGGCATCTTTAAAGTTAGCGCGGCAATATTGTGTCGAGATTGGTCAGCCAGAGCGAACACTGTTTGTCGCGAGGCGACAGAGCTACCACGGCAATACACTTGGCGCACTGGCAATTAGCGGCAACGAACAACGGCGCAAGCAGTTCGCACCGCTTCTCATGGATGTGCCACGCGTCAGCCCTTGTTATGAATATCGCGATCGCGCCCCTGGCGAGACCCAAGAGGCCTACACAGCGCGCTTGCTCAAAGAAATTGAAGACACCTTTATCGCGACGGGTCCTGAAAAAATCATCGCCTTCTGTGCAGAAACCGTGGGCGGCGCAACGGCCGGCGTGCTCCCGCCCACGCCCGGCTACTTTCGCGGCGTACGCGCTCTGTGTGATCGCTACGGCATCCTCTTGATTGCGGACGAAGTGATGTGCGGCATGGGTCGCACAGGGACTCTCTACGCCTTTGAGCCTGAGCAAATCATTCCTGACATCGTCGTGATCGCTAAAGGGCTGGGTGGCGGCTACCAACCGATCGGTGCGTTTCTGGCACACAACAGAATCATCGATGCGCTACGCCAAAAAAGCGGTAGTTTTCAACATGGGCACACCTATCTCGGCCATCCCGTCGCCTCAGCCGCAGCCCTGGCTGTGCAACAAGTTATTCAACGCGACAACCTGCTTACCCAAGTGCGCCAGCGAGGTGACTATCTGACACGCGCCTTGCAGGCCCGCTTTCGTGACCACGCCTTCGTCGGAGATATCCGTGGGCGTGGACTCTTCATGGCACTCGAACTCGTACAAGACCGCGCTTCAAAGGCACCCTTTGACCATCGTAAAAAACTACATGCCGTTGTTAAGGCACAAGCATTTGAGAATGGTCTCTTGGTCTATCCGATGGGAGGCACGATTGACGGCGAACGCGGCGACCACGTGTTACTTGCGCCACCGTTCATCACGTCAGAGAGCGATCTCGATCGTATCGTTGACTTGCTTGCACTCTCGATAGACCAGTCCATCGAGAGTGTGCGTTAAGCATCAATCGATGCGTGCGCCAGAGAGCTTGACCGCCTGCGCCCAGTTGATCACTTCAGCGTCGATCACTTTCTGGAACGCTTCGGGGGTGCTGTTGTTCACCGCAGCACCCATGTCTTGAAGCCGCTGGGTCATACCAGGTTCGGCAACGATACGACGGATATCTGCAGAAATTTTTTCACGCAATGCTGCTGGCATTGAGGCCGGGCCATACAAGCCAAACCAAGTGGCAGCGGTAAATCCGGGCATGCCAGCCTCAGCTGTCGTTGGCACGCCATCGAGCGCAGCCACACGCTCGCCATGGGCAAGCGCAATGGCACGCAATTTGCCAGTCTTAATGTATGGCAATGCTGCTGACAGTGTCACGAAAGCGATTTGCACTTGCCCGCCCATCAAGTCGGTCAACATCGGAGTGTCACCTTTGTAGGGGACATGTACCAACTGAGTTCCTGTTTTCGCTTTGAACAATTCACCCGCCAAATGCTGCGGCGTACCGTTACCGGTCGATGCCATCGTTAAGCCATTTTTTTGTGACTTGGCGTAATCAATCAATTCCTGCAGATTTTTTGCTGGAATAGCTGGGTTCGTGACCAGCACAAGGGGGATGGTAGACACCAAGGTAATCGGCCCAAAATCCTTGATTGGATCGTAATTGAGCTTTCGATACAGACTCGCGCTAATTGTGTGCGCAGCAGTGGTCATGTAGAGCGTATAGCCGTCGCCTGGCGCACGCGCCAGTGCCTCAGCCGCCACGGTTGTACCCGCGCCTGGTTTGTTCGTTACAACCACCTGTTGTTTCCAGACACCGGTCAGTTTCTCAGCGAGCATCCGGGCGATCACGTCCGTAGCACCGCCCGCAGGATAAGGTACGACAATCGTGACCGGTTTGTCCGGATACGCAGCGGATGCTGTAGCACCGAAAACAAAACATGCAACAAACC
>JACCDW010074568.1_pt1 | contig 29355 bp, 17 predicted proteins | sample 7449781 | NCBI WGS metagenome assembly JACCDW01 (sample SAMN15323449, study PRJNA562643) | freshwater metagenome | isolation source: river surface water | place: USA:Blue River Watershed | collected 2017-08-18
GGGCACAGGCGATCCAACAATGGTTAATGTTACATTGTTGGGACCTGAATCAACATTTGAGCTGGTGTTATTGCACAGCAAAACAGAAGTATAAGTTTGGTTTACTACAGGACCAGTAGTAGGTTTTGTAATAGTGGTCGAAGTAGGATTGTATAAATTTGTACCTTTGAGCACATGAATAGATCCAATGTACCCAGTGAAAAACTGACCACCGGTATGCCTTGAAGCTCCAACTTTTATCGGGCTGCCGCCTGAATTAACATTACTGGTGTAATTAGAAGCCGACCAAATTCTTGAACCATTAACAAATAAAGCAATATTATTTGAGGAATCTCTGACGATTGCAAAATGATACCAGGTATTTACTGCCTGTGTTATAGTTCCACCGTTAACCACCTGGCTACCTTGTATCCACATTCCACCGTTGCCTGAATCTCCCGGACGATACAAAATACCATCTTGATATGTACCTATTTCAAAAACTGTATGATAAGATGGAACGGTATCTGCTCTATACCAACCTTCAATTGTAAATACTCCGCTGAGATTTAAATTTGAATTTGATGGAGTTTCTATTGATGCCGACCCGTTAAAATAAGCAGATCCTGCACCGTAGGATATTACAGATCCAACTGATAAATTGGTACTGTCAAGAACATACTTTCCTAGTCCTAAGACCGTTGTGTTAGGAATCGAAAAAGGCAACTTTCCTGTAATAGCAACAGGTGTTGTTCCATAATCTAATCTTAGATTAGGCAACCCCGTTGAAATTACACTACAAACTTCCATAATTAAATTGACACTGTTGCAACTATATCACTTTGTCCAGCACCAGTGATAATGATAGGTACAGTGACATCGGCCGATGTAGAAGTCGTTGCAGTAGTAGATGTTACTCCGCCGGTGAATGTCATAGTTGAACCAGAAATTGTTAAACTTACTGTAACAGCAATTCTTTCACCAGCTAAATTATAGGCACTTATACTTGCTGTACCGTTGATGTTTGTACCAGTATAATTGTAACTTGCTTGATCTGTGGTGATTGTAACTCGTGTTGGAATTGAAGTAGATAGTATGTGTGTATCAGCATATTGACCATCTACTCTTACACCTGTGGCCCAGATTCTATCAGTTGAATCTCTTCCAACTGCGGTAAATCTTTCAGCAATGGTACTGGTTAATTCCCAGCCATTGGCATTAGACCAGGTATAAATGTAGAATGCATCAGAGCAGATACAACCTAAAATTGTCCTATCATCGTTTAAGAACAAAGAATTTCTAATTGTTGCCGGAACAGTAACCACACTGTGGTGTGTTAATGCTTTAGGATTTGCTGCATTGATGGAATAGGTGATTATTTTTCTTGCCGCCGGTGTTGCATCGTATACACCATATGCATTATTTGTTGGAATTAGTACCAGATATCTATTTCCGCCACTGACAAATGTTTCGTTGTGTACATTACCTGCCTGGTAAGAACTCGGACCGGTACCAGTTACTAAACCATTTAAATGAACAGAACTTAGATCGCCAGTTATCGAAATATCGGCATTTCTAGTTATTACATCGGTAGTTCTATTCCACTGGAAGAAGAATGGATGGAAGTTTAAATTGGAGTCAAAATAAGGAGTATACCAGCATTTATTTCCTGCACTTGTTGGGTCATCAAAAACTTTTGAGCTCCATCGTATTTGACTTTGGAAAGATGCAGTAGATCTTGCACCACCATAGTTTGTTCCGGCAGCAGTAGGCACTGCGGTAAATGAATTTAGATCTGTGGTAGTACCCGCACTTACATTGTGTTTAGTAATATACTGTGTATATTCATTGCTATGAAGATTAAACAAATATATAGGCTTATTGTCGGCGCTAGACTGCCCGATATACTGTATATAATATCCATCTCTTTCAATATTAGTACCAGTGTAGTTTGCACTCTCATAAGAATAAAAGTTGTTTCTTCCTATTCCCCACATTGGTCTTGCAATATATCCATCGTATCTTATTCTTTGTGTAATCATTGAGACCCAATTGGACGAAGGATCTTTAATTGTAGGCATTACTGGAACAGTGAGTTCTCCTCCTCCGCCGTCGCCATCAGAGCCCCAGGTACTAGTAGGATTCTGTGAATGAAGACTATATTGTGGATTATACCAGACGATTTGTCTATACCAGTTATAATAGTCAGCCTTGGCTGTCCAGACTACCAAAGAGTTATTTGACGCATCTGTAATCCTACGAAGCGGAGAGCCTTGGATTGCTGGATCCATTGATAACTCAGACCAGTAAGAAACATTATGCTGCCTATTATTTGCATCGGTTGCTCTTGTAACAGTAGTCTGGTTAGTGCTGGCAGATTCTTTTGTCAAAACTAAGCTAAATGCAAGATCTCCTGATCTGACATTGTAGCTATTGCCGTCGTTTGCTCTATATAAGTTAGTACCAAATAAAAATGTCTGCGGTTGACCGTAACACATAAACATTGCAGCGTTGAATATAGGTGCCAAGGTAGTTTCATTATAACCTTCGCCTTCAATATATATTGTGTTGGAACCAGGCATTGGATTCTCAAATACCGACACTACATTGGGTTTGCTTGCCTTTTTAATTAAAGCCATATTATTTCTCCGCCTTATGCTCTGTCTTTAAACCACTCAACTACTTCTTGTACTGATGCCCAAGCCGATCTTGACCCATCACCGTTTGGTCGCCAAGGCTGAGTACATATTGCAGTTTCAGTAGCATCGTCGTTAATCAAGTATATCTCAGCAACACCATCACCTAGCGTTGCACGATAGTTAATTTCAACAATTACTTCATTGCCGTCGTTGTCAAATTCTCTAGTATTTTTTGTAAATTGCATATCTTTGTCTCAATTTTAATATTTATACTTTTTTGTACCCAATTTGAACATACAAATCGGCACCTTTTTGTGTAGTTCCTATTGATGTTACATCAACTGTTAAGTAATCTCCGGAATTCATTGACATAGTTTGATTTGCTATACTTGCCGTTGTCGACGATGCTGATATCGTAATGGATTTTTGTGTAGTTCCGTTTTTCTTAAGGTCCAGAGATACTGTGTTATCTGCGGCTGTACCCAATCGGACTCTGATTACAGAAATTTCTAAATCAAATGGTGCATACCATCTGCTTGTTCCTGCAATTACCTGTAGCGTACCAGGTTGATGCATGTTTGCATAGTAGACTACATCATTCTTTATTTGTACTGTTACTTCAGCACCAGTGACTTTATCAGCAGTAGTTTCAACAATTAAATCTTCAATTTTTGTTTTAAATTGTGAAGTGTCATCTAAATACTTTGCGCCGTCGGTGGGTTCAAAACTAGCCGATGTTGCATTGTATACCAAGAAAGACTGCGATGGTAGTACTGGAATTGGTCTAATTTCTACAGGTGTGGCATGCATTTCCTGCGTATGTTGGAAGTACAATATATAATTGCCTATTTCGTTTACTTCGACTTCAAGATTCTTTATGGTAATCTCTCCACGCATTGAACTATGATTACCGCACTGGTAATAGAGTGTGTCAGGAGCATTTGCCGGAACAGTGAAAACAACAGTACCCGACTGATTTCTAGAACCAGTTACGCCATTGGTGTATTCACCAACAAACTGTCCGGCTGCAAAATTTGTGCCATCGTCGGTAGTTAAGTAAAAAGGATGACCAGTTACATTAGCAGAAAGATTAAAAGTATATGTGCCGCCGCGACGCATAGGTCCTAGCATAGGATTAGATCCCATAGCAGAGCCTGTAAAATAATAGGCCATTGACTGTACATCGACATTGTAAGATACTGTAGGCGGAGTTAATGCCGGAACAACAAAATTGTCAGGAACACTAATTAAAAGTCTTTGTACTTCAGTAGGATTTCCTCCGTTTACACCAGGAAAAGTTATACCTGTGACATTTAGCGTACTCACTGACCAATTTGGCATGTTTTGTGTGCCAGCACCTTCTATCCATTTTAGATACAATTTATGTGTCTGTGTCATATCGCCATGCAGTTCATGTGCCGCAAAGTTATAGACTGTATAGATACTACCTTTATACAAAGGAATAGAACTTTGAACAAGATTTGAAATTTTTAATCTAGAATATATAACACCCGGTGCCCAAGACCATAACCAGTCTGGATGCTGGCCTGACCCAGGGGCATCAACTGCGATCACCAGTGTTTCTGGATTGGGTTCCAGAGAGTAATCAATAATCTCATCTTTGTTAACTGTTTTTGCGCCTATTATCGAATACAAACTCATATTACTTCTCCGTTATGACCCAGCCCTGTGTAACATTGTAATAAACTAAACCAAACGCGGCTCGGTCCACATCGATAATTAATGAATTTGATGAACCTTGAATATTAGCACCGTTGCCATTAACAGTAATACTGTGGTTAGATGCCAAACCAGTGCCATCAACTATTCGAACTTGATTTCCAAACGAAGGGCCGGATGGAAGTGTTACTGTTATGTTTGAAGAAGTGTTGACAATAACTTGGGATCCTGATGTTATTGTTGTATTTGCTGTTACCTCAGTCCAAGGCAATAATTGGAAAGGTGCAGCACTGCCTGTGTAACCTATAGGCCCAACACTACCAGTGTAACCCAATGCACCAGACGAACCAGTGCTACCTGTATAGCCAACAGCACCTTGCGGGCCTTCTGTGGCAATGTTACTTAAAAAGCCAAATGTGTTTGAATTAAACTCAACTGCACCAGCAGAAGTATCAAAGTAAATACCGCCCGATTCTGTAGCTGAAATAATTGCTGAACCAACTGTTACATTTCCGGCAACAGAAATATTAGCAAAAACAAATTCTGCTTCGGTGTTTATTGCCGTTGGTTCAACTTTTAAAATAGACATTACAGAAACCTTTTTACATATTTATGGGTTTATTGCCTTGGAACTAAGTAGCTCATGTTGGTGGCGTTTACATAGGCATAATTCTGCCCGTTTACTGTCAGGGTGTCGCCCGTTGTGCCCAGGCCGCTTCTGGTAGCATAAACTCCTGTTAAACTGCTCATATCGTAAACGCTATCCCAACTTGGGTAGTGTATCAAGGGCATTGCCGGAACTGTAATCAGGTTACCGGCACTGTCTACAGTATTTGACATAGAACCATAGGTTGCTGGTTTTAGTGTGCTGGTATCTGCTGTACCTGTGGCTGTTGACCAGATACTATTTAGACCACCAGTGGGTGCAATTGTGTAAGGTGTATAGACTATTCCAATATTTTGATTAGCAGCTGACGAACCAAATAGATCGCCGGTTCCGGAAGGAACTGCTCCGCCTACAACATTATAAGCACCGATATTAAATGTTGCACCTGTGCCTGTTGTTGTTGAGGCCACTCCATTACTAACTTCCCAGATAACTTGATTGGGTAAATTGTGTGCCAGGCTTACGGCAGTTTCAGGATATTCAAGTTGCATATAGACTTTTTGTGCCTGTGTTGCACTACTACCAATTAGTCTCGACGAAATAAACAGGCATCTCGGTGTTGCGTAAATTACATATTCGGTTAAAATATTAGTTTGAAAACTATTACGACCATTACCTGTTGTGTTAGAGCTAGTGCTAGATTCCTTAAAGAAATAGTTTGCTGTTGGATTTCCAGTATGATCCGTGATGCCCCAGGGTATGCAGGTATTCCAAAGATAAGCATATGATCCGTTATTATTATATATTCCAAGACCGCTGTATTTGTAAACAGTGTCTCCGGCCAACGAAGTCATTGCCGCAGGTGCCCTGAGATAGATTATATTCGTATTGTTTACCGATGTTGTAAGTGCTAAATTAGTAGATGTGGTAAGAAAATTTGTTTGATACTCACTCCAACCAGCACCAATAGAACTAATTACTTCGCTGTTAGGTAAGTCCCAAATTTCTGAATTTAAATCATTAACACTGGTTGCTAAACCTGTAATTAGTCTACCAATATCTTTCATTAATAAACTTAAGGCAACATTCCCTAGACTGGTTGTAGTAACTGTTTGTCCGCTATTGGTTATTGCTAATTTTTGTCTAATTCTTGCGTACATATTAACCCCAAATTGTTCTTTGATTTATTGGTTCAGGTGTTTCTTGAAACCAAATACTGGCCACAGGCCCTGCATTAAAAATTACTTGACTATTACCGCTGTTAAAAATATTGGTCACAGTTGAAGTTGATACTGCTACAGCATTGACAAGAAAATTAACAGTATTTAAACTGTATACATTTGTAACAGAATTACTAGCGAATGCTGCCATTACGCCCTCGGTACTAAAATTGTGCTGGCCACCGTCGGAAATGCCGCATAGGTTACATTACCAGCAGTGTAGGTACTATTAACGGTGCCAGTTGTTATACCAGGCAGATAAAATACATTTGACAATGTTGAAGCATTTATAAAATTATGACTTCTGGCTATGTCGTAGAAAACCAAGTCTCGAGGTATTTGTTGTCTAATTGTAGTCTTTGTAAACGCACGATCACCGTTTGGATTTGATCCTGTATAAGTCTGTGAAAATTCAAATGTATTAAATGCTGTAGTAGCATCTAGTCCTAATAGACTATAGGCTGCGGTATTAGCAGTATACCCGTCGGGTATCTGTATTACGCTGTAGCCTGGTGCAGCCGCAGTTTCTCTACTGGTAGTTGTCACTGTTAGTGCACCACCGCGACCTCTATAGGCAATAGCCGGTATCAATGTTTTACTGCTAGTAATGTTAGTTTCTGGGTATTCGAACACACCAAATGTACAAATGATATTTGTAGATGCATTGTACTCGCTGTACATTAGAAGATGCCTTGTGCTAGCACTCAAATATAATGTTCTGGATCCAGGGGTGTAACCTTCGTTACTTTGATGATAGTAGGTAGCATTTGTAACTGCACCGGTTGTCGGGTTAGCGTTAGCGCAACTATCCATTTCAATAAAAGTATTGGTATAGGTAGTCTTGGCATAGACATTGGCGTTGCCTCCCAGCGGTTCAGTAAACGGTTCGTTAGTTGCTGTACCTTTGGCCAGAAGTCTAGCGTATTTGTATTTGCTTGTAGTCGCACACTGGCTTCTAAGAATGTAAACATTGGTGTTGGCTGTAAATGCCACTGGATAAAATAACTGCCAATTGGTAGCCGTAGAAGAAATTATTTCGCTACTGTCAGTATCAAATACTGCTAAATTAGCCTGATTGGAAATTGTTCCTGTGCAGACTTGTGCAATCTCTTGCATGATTGCACCAATTGTTGGTGTAGTTCCTAATTTAACTGCTAGTTTTGCGTACATGGTTATGCTTTCTTTAACGCCAGTGCTCTATAGTTGGCAGTACTAGATCCTAAATTTAAAACTACATAAGTGTCACTGCCAACTGTAATTTCGTCGTCGTCTGTGGCAAAGGTTGAGAACCTGTAAGTCCAATATGTGTTTGTTAAACTACTGTAATTATGTACTTGCTCGCCAATGGCTGTTCGTACATCCATTAATGGAACAAGAGGATATGCTGCTGTTCCGTCGGCATTTATAGTCATTGACGGTATTACTGTTGAATATATGTTAGGTAGAGTCAAAGTATCGGCACGGCGCCTGGATCTTGTTGCATCAGCAGTGCTGTACCAATCTGTTAACCAGGCTGCTTTATATAATGTAGCGTTAATGTTACCTGTTGTGTCACCAAGGTAATTGACTGATAAATTTCCAGTATTGCTGTTAGTTAGAATAGATCCGTGAATGTTAATAAAAGGCAAATTATTCCAACGAACAGTATGAGGAGTTTCTGGAAACTCTAAATTCATTACCATTACTCTATTCCCTACTAATTCAGGATTAGTTAATCCAAAAATTATTAATTTTCTTGCTGTAACACTGACATAGAATGTAGTGCTTGTTGATCCTACATTTATCGATGCATAGACAAAGGCACTACTACCGCTGACATCCTGCAAATTAGCTGGATACCAAACTGGGTTGTTTAATGCAGTACCTGATGTACCTGTGCCAATTGGTGCCCACAGAAAACCCGTCTGTCCTGTAGCACTGGGCCTTGTGTTTGCATTGTTTGCCTGATTATTACAGGTCCACAGTGACCAAGCGCCAATTTCACAGTACTTGGTTTTACTAGTGTCAACGCAGGGTGCACTAAGCCTATAGGAAGTTCGTGTAGCTGTACCAGACGCTTCTAGCGCACTAGCTGCATCAGCCAGTGTCCAACCAGCCAATTCTGTGGAGATTACAATTGAGCTGGCCTGTGTGGCAAATTCAAGATCCGCTGTTGAAGTTGTTGCACCAGAACAAATCTTGGCAATTTCTTTTAATTTTTGACCAACTGTGGCAGTTGAAGGAAAAACTAGTTTTGCGTAAGCCATCTGTTATGCCTTTTTAACTGCAATTATTCTGTTGGCACCAACTGTAAAAAATACATAGGTAGTACCTGAATAAGAAAACTCGTCGCCGTACATATTATAGGCTGAAGTTCTGAATGATTGATAAGTTTCAGTCAAGGCTGAGTAATCGTGGATGCCTTCGCCAATTACGGTTCTTACATCTATTATTGGTAATAACGGAAACAACGGAGTTCCAGCAGATGACATTGTTGCACTAGGAACCGTTGGTAACCAATGCAGTTGCAGGCCGTCGTCGGCTGAAATATTTGATCTAGTTCGTGTAAGCATCGAAAACCAATTGGTAAAATAAGCATATTTAACCAATTCAGAGTTACCGTTGATTGTATTTGTATGTGTAGTTCCGTTGGTTACTGTTGCACCAGTGTTAGAACCTGCAAAATTAATAGTTGTGATATTAATCAATGGTAGGTTGCTATTGGCGATAGTGTGTGCAGTCTCTGGAAATTCAAGATTCATAATTATCTGAGACACTGTACCAACAAATGCAAACAAAATTAATTTTCTGTTTGATACACTGATAAAAATTTCCAGTGCAGATCCTATATTGATTCTGCTTGAAGTTGTTATTATTCGTGCAGCAGCTATGGCAGCATTTGAAAACACCAAAGCGGCAAATCCTGCATTCTGTAAAGAGTTGGCACTCACACCTGTGCCAATTGGTGCCCATAGAGACCCTGTAGTTGCACCTGAGGCAGGTCTTGTGTTGTTTGTTGTTGCACCTGCGCCCACTGTTGCATTGTTTAATGAATAAACAGTCAGAGCACAGTATTTAATTTTGCTGGTATTAACACAAGGGCTCTGTAGCCTATATTCATTTATTGAAGCAGTGCCTGAAGTTTCCAATGCGCTGGCTGCATCGGCCATGGTCCAGCCTGCCGGTTCTGTATTGACAATTTCGCTTGCCCCTTGAATGGCAAATTCAAAATCAGCCACGGTTGTTGCTGCCCCAGTACAGACTTTGGCTATATCTTTAAGTTTTTGCTGTACTGTAGCAGTTGAAGAAAATGTTAACTTTGCGTAAGCCATTGGTGTGCCTTAATAATTAAAATCTGGTCTGTAATTAATTCTGTTAATAATCTGTTCCTTGGATACCTGTTGATTATTTTTAACAACTGCATCATCAAAACTTTGAACATTTGCCATCATTGGTATAAGATTAGACACCGTTCTAAAAGTTGTAACAATAGAACCTTGACTGTAGACAACATTAGACATAGTTATAGCGTTATTTCTATCCGTTGCATAAAAATTTATGCCAGGATAAATTGCATCATCAACTGCCAGTATATTCCCAAACAACTGAGAATATTTTTCAAAGTAGTTGAGATTAGCAGAAAAATCAACAATAACACCATTACCTAATGTAGCCATATCGATCAACCATATTTAACCAGTATGACACTAAAGTCTGTCAGACCCGAGTTGTAGATGTGTAGCGATTTATAATCAACACCATTGGAATCTCTCCAGATACTTCCTTCAAAACTACCGTTTAAAAAGAGATACATGTTCGAGTATTTAGACAAGTCAATAAATCCGTTTCCGTTGGCTGTGTCGTCAATAAAAATTGGCGCCGGTTGCCATTTGTTTTTTGCTGAAGTTGTATCGTAGAATCGTCTTAGTAGTATGTCTTCTGTATCAGTACCCGATGTCAGACCAAATGCAGAATTTGAATTGAAATTAACAAAATTAACTGTATTAGTTAGACACCTGACACCCGGAGTTGTTCCGTCAACTGGGTTATACATATTCAATATACTTGCTACATTGACTGATGTAGTAGTTGCTGTAGTTTGGTTTGTTAGGGTAGTAGTTGCTCCACCACCGGTGATGTGCAGTACCGGAGCTGCATTAGAATACTGTGTAACATTATTTTCGTCAAATTCAACGCTGGCATGGAAACAGGTGCGGCCACCAATGGTGCTCAGAATAAACAAATGACGATCGCTCCAACTTAACCAAACCACATAAGATTCAGTAGTACTGGTTGCCTTTTTAATTGTGGCAAATGTTCCGTTATTATTACGATAGGTCAGGTTTGTAGTTGCACCTGTACTGGTATTAATATCGCTGAGTCCCTGCACCTGGATACAGTAGCTGGTAGTCAATGTATGGTTTGTTGAACCCGAGTTAATTGGTTCTGTAAATAAACCGGCTGAACTTGATACAATAAATCTTACAAATTTTTTCTTAGTGTTAGTTATGCAAGTCTTGCTAACCGTAAATGTATTGATAGCCGTATCAACAGGTAGACTGGTAGGATACTCCAAAGTCCAAGTTTCGTTACTGGTATTCCTGATTTCGCTTTTATAAAAACCCGCAGAATCATTGCGACCGGTTGTTATCACTCCGTCAAGGTTTGCCAAATTGGTTTCACCAGTCAGAACTTTAGCGATACTTTTCATAACCTGGCCTGCGCTAGGGGTAGACGAAAAAACTAATTCTGCATATGCCATTATTGTGGCTCCTCGCTAGTTACTATTGGTTCTCTAATTAAAGTAATGCCGTCTACAGATACTGGATCAGATACGCCAAAATATAAACTATTGCCTACCCTGAGTGTTTGAATACTAGTTCCTACTAGGACTAGTAGATCTGAGTCAGACAATGACGAATCGCTGACTTGGTAAACATAAAATTCGTTTGAAAAATAATCCATTTTTTACCCTGTAATAAGTTGAATTGTTCCGTCGGCACCTGGAAATGTACTACCAATTGCAGTAACATCGGTTGTAATATAGTCACCTTCGTTTATTGCAATCGATAAACCGCTTTGTATTGAGTAAACAGATCCTGCACTCACTGACAAGTTAGCCACCGGCGATCCGTTTACATTAATTCTTACATTGGCTGCCGAACCAACAGGAGCAGTTTGTACATACCACTGTATCTTACTAACTGTTACATTTCCATAAGAATAAAATTTTCTTGTTCCGTTGAAGACTGTTAGAGTTCCATCAATGTCAGCTTTGGTGAATAAACCAATTGAGCTGCCACTTCCGCCGCCTGTGCCAGCCGAACCGGTATAGCCAACTATACCTTGACTACCTGTGTATCCTGCTCCGGCACTTCCGGTGTAACCCAGGCCACCGCTGCCAGTATATCCAACACCGGCACTGCCTGTGTATCCTGTCGATCTAATTATGCTAGTAGTATCAAGAATACTGCCTTCAACAACTTCGATGGCAAACCAGCAGTTTGATGTAGCAACTGTGCTTCTTGCCAATTGAGAGAACAATTGCAATTCAAAATAATCGCCTTGTACTACCGGAAGTACTGGAGTCATTGCAGTAACAAAATCTTGCCCCGAAGAATCTGTGTCGGGTTGAGAACTGTAAGTGCTGGCGCCATTTTTTAATATTCTGGCTATAAATTGATCAGTCTGATCTGCGCCGTTCCAGGATCCGGTTAATCTTACTTTTGTAACACCAGCAGGAATAGTAAATCTATTAGCAGTAGACAAGAAACTATTGGTATCATAAACAGTAGAATTTAAAATTGTCAGCGTGGTCCAGGTTACTGCTGCCAGAGACTGTGTGGTATTAGTAGATACTAAAGCACCTTTAAATGCTGGACTTAGTGTAACCGAAGTTGCTTCACCAGCACTACCAGTATAACCAATTGCACCTATACTTCCAGTATAACCAATTGATCCGGTGTAGCCATTGCTAACAGTCGGCTTAGTACTGCGCCAGGCACTATCACTCCAGACATACATTGTATCGTAGTAGGCATCAAAGGCAATGTCACCATCTTTGTTATTAACCAATGGCAAATAACTAGCGTCTTCAACTACTAGAACCGTAGGAACAACTGCAACTCCATTGGGTGCAATTAATGTAGCTGTACCAGCAACTTCTCGAATCTTATTCTTAAAGCTAGGAGTATTTTCTACATAGGTTGCAAGATCTTGTGGTACAAATTTTCCTGTATTCTGATCATAGACTACACACATCTGATTAACAAGACTCGGAATAGGTCTAATTTCTACGGGTGTTCTATGACCTTCATGACTGTGCTGGAAATAGATAACATAGTTACCATTGACATTTGTTTCAACAGCTAGGTTTTTAATGGTAATTGCACCACGCATACTGGCATGCACACCGCACTGATAGTACAGTGTGTCGGGGGCATTTTGTGGTACTTGGAATACCAATGTTGTCTGCCCTGTACTACCATTATTCCTGCTTCCTGTTACTCCTGCGGTATACTCGCCTACATAGGCATTGGCTACAAAGTTTGTTCCGTTGTCTGTTGTTAAGTAAAAGGGATGGTTTGCTAAACTTGCATCTAAATTGAATGTGTATGTACCGCCTCTATAAACAGGCCCTAGGTTAACATTATAACCCATTTCAGCATCGCCGCCCCACATGTATTGGCCGTTGGCAACACTAACATTGTAGGATATTGTAGGAGCAACCAAATTTGGCAGTGTTATACTAGAAGGAACAGTAAACGAATACCTCTGTACCTGTGTAATATTTCCACTGTTGATGTCAGGGTGAGATATATTTGCTGTAGTGTAGTTAGACGCCCAACTAACTAAGTTTTGTGTTCCTGCGCCTTCGATCCACTTAAAGTAACCCAGGTGCGCCTGAGTCATGTTACCGTATATTTCGTATCCAGAAAAGTTATTGACCTGGTATGTACCCTGTTTGTACAACGGTACACTGGCTTGAAATTGGTTAGTTATGGTAGTACGAGCATAAGGTAATGTACTCTGTAACCAAGTCCACTGCCACTCTACACCATCGCCGGCCATATTAGACTGCACCTGTATTGTAAGAACTTCAGGCTGTATGTCTAAGTTAAACGGAAAAATATCTTGTGTGGAAAAAGTTGCTTCGCCTAAGTAGAGTGTATTACCTGACAGGTAAAGATCTTTAAACCTGTTAGTTTCTGATCCTAAAGAATAAGTAACATTTGCTTCTGGTACAATATTACCAGATACCAGTGTGTCCCCGCTGACATAGAAATTCCCATCAATGGCGCCACCACCTGCGCTACCAACATAACCCAAGACCCCCGAAGCTGCGCTACCAGTATAGCCTATTGCGCCGGTACTTCCTGTGTAACCAGATCCAGCACTTCCAGTGTAACCGGTTACTGTGGTTGTAATAAAACTTGTAACTTCTATGACGACACCAGAGTCTGGCGCTGAACTAAATGTTAAAGTAGCACCCAACAATGAATAAACTGATTTTGGCTGCATTATGCCGCCTACGCTGACCAGCGTTTGACTTTCGTTGGCAGGAGTAGCAGATAATGTAAAAGCAGTTTGAACACCGTTTCCGGTAAAGCTGTCAACTACGCATGTGGTTGCTGTACCAGATCCAACTGCGCTCTGTACATAGGAAACTCCGTTTACATATCCAGTTAGTGTTTGACTTCCTAGAATTGTTCTTTGGTAGGTAACTGACACATTACCGCTATCGCCCAAAGCATAAAGATTGATATTACCACTGGTAATATTTGCGCTAAATGCGGCTACTTCAACATTACTGTCAGATAGTACAATTCCGTATTCGTTATAGTAAACTGTAAATCCGTTGCTGGTAGAATCTACTGTAGATGTTTTATATTTGTTGTTAACTTCATCGTAGGAGCTGAGCATCCAACGAACAGAGTTTGTACCAGTGGCAGAAAAAGAATCAACCAGTGTAACAGATGTGCCAACTGTGACACGACCGTTAAAAATATTTGTATTACCCGATGTAATACCAGAAGTTCCGCCCGAAATAGTAACAATGCTATTGTCACTGTGTTTTGTATATATAACACCGTCGGCTGTGTTAACCGCTATTTCGCCTACATCAAGGTCAGCAGGATTGGGTATCCGTCCCGGAACCGTAGATCGTTTTAATTTGATTCTATTTGCCATAGTAATGGTCGTGTCCTAAAAGCTATATAGCCTGTACAAAACGAAAATAGGGGACTTGAAGTCCCCTATTCGTTGCACTCCAATGTAGTATTTAGTCTTTAATAAGTACCACCATCAATTGTGTCTACTGTGCTCAAAACTTCGTTTCCGTTTTTGTACATGGTTGTTGCAGACACATTTCCGGTTGTTAATGTGTTAGTTGATGTGTTATATGTAAGGTCGCCGTCGTCGATTAAAAGACCGCTTGTACCAGCTATAATTAAACGACCTGAAGTTAAATCAGATGCTTGTAGGCTACCAGCTGTTAACTTATTATCAACTGTTGTGCCTGCACTAGCATTTAAACGGATTCTATCGGCATCGGATCCAGTTCCGTCGTTGGTGACCTTAAGTTCAAGTACTGTTGCTTCGCCACTTTCGGCATAGTATCTGATAGTAGCAAGATCGCTGGTGCCACCACCTGGGTTTGCTGGGAATACAATGCCGCCGGCGCTATCGCCGTTACTGTTTGGACGAATTTCTCCCGAAAAAGAACTTGCACTAGCCGTACCAGTTAAACTTAAACTGGTTCCTCTGAGAGCTTTGTTTAGTTCCCAGCGATCGTTTGTGCCATCATAGGTAATTGTTGCTGGTGTTGTAGGACCAATAACTGTTAGTCCAGCACCATCAGATTGGGCAGCCGATGTCGAATCTTTGGCTAATTCAATGTTTTTGTCGCCAACGCTGATAGTATTAGAATTAACTGTGGTTGTAACACCTTGTACAGTTAAGTTTCCAGTAATAATCGCATCGCCATCAACTGTGACATTACTGGCTGTAATGTCGTTACTGAAAAGAGTACCTTGAACTGTTACATTACCAGACGCATCAACATTGGTAAAATTACCAGCAGCACGAGTAGTAGCACCAATAACTGTACCATCAATGGTACCGCCTGTTATTGATACGCTGTTAGCATCTTGACTGGCAATAGATCCTAAATCGCCACTGGCACTATAAGTTTCAGTGCTAACACTAGTAATACGACCTTTGGCATCAACAGTAACAATAGGAATGTAAATAACACCAGCAACTTTACCACCGTAAGTACCAACATTACTGTTAACTGAATTAAGAGTTAAAGTTACATTGCTGGTGTAAGTACTTTGATCGTAAGCATACGAGCTACTAGCATCTCCTAATAGACGAATTGGATCGTTCTTACTAAGATCAACAATGCTTGCTGACCCGTCGTTTTTCTTAGCAAACAATCTACCATCGTAGGTATTAATTGCTAATTCGCCTAAATCTAAATCTGTAGTTAAAGGGACTTTAGATTGCGTATTAGTCCGTTTAATTATAATTTTATTTGCCATATAAGGTTTCTTTCAGATGCTTTTATATTTACTCTTTTTTAGAATGTTCCGCCGTCTAGGGGTACTCCGTCCCCTAATGATTTAGTCCAGCCACTCCAAGAACCAGTGGTAACTTTGGTGCGTATGTACTCAGACCCTACAATTGTACCCAGTTCTTTAGGTAAGTAGCGTTGAACTGTCATGTCCCCGCTCTTAAAAATAACTAACATGCCTGTACTGGTAGTATCAGTGGGTGTTCCTACTGTGCCCGACCAGTCTGCACGATCAACATAGTACATGCCAAAATTATAAATGCTGTCCCAATTACTTGGAGCAAGACCTTGAGGCATAAATGTCTCATTGGAATCAATACTGATTGTTAAAGATTTTGGAGCAGCATTTGGATTTGTTGTTATATTAATCCCAGTGCCACCGTTGATTTTAACTGTATCTAATCCTGTTGCTACCAGGGTCTCTTGCCCATCAACTTCCCAGTACTTGAATGTACTGTTCATAGCAACTTTGGCAACACCGTCACCTAAATCAGTTACATCAAAGCCACTGTCTTCGTCAAATCTTAAAGTCTTAACTGTCGGAATAGCATTAGCAACATTGCCATCCATTTTTAGTAGATCGACTGTTAGTGTGCTTAATGGGTTGCCGCTTTGATCTAGGTAAACATTGGCTTTTAATACATTAACTACAGTATTACCAGCAACAGTTAAGTTGGATAGTGTTCCAACTGTGGTAATATTTGACTGTATGTTGCCGGTAACAATATTTGCATACTGTGCATTTAACTTGGCTACTTCAGTTGTAGAAGCAACTTGTAATGGTGGGAACCCTTGTGATTCCGAAGAAATTAATTTTCTACCGTGAATGTCGCCGTAATCGCCGACAAATTCTCCGTTAACTTCGCCGCCTTGCTCAATGAACGCAAACTCGTTGGCATCATTTAACCAACCAAAGAATCCACTGCGTGGACCACCTTTGTAATACTCAACACGGATACCAACATCTCTACCATCATCAGTGGTAAGAGGTTGTGCGTTAGCTCCAACATGAAGCTGTATGATGCTATCACCGTATGTAACTTGAGTACTGTCAACTGTAACTGTTGTTCCCTGTACTGTTAAGTTACCAAATATACCAATGTTGCCTCTTATTGTAGAGTCGCTGCCGCCAACATTAATATTGCCACCAATACCAACACCGCCTGCTACAACAAAGGCGCCTGTTGTAGTACTAGTACTTGGAGTAGTATCAGTTACTGTAAAACTAAATGGTAATGTGTTAGCTACCAAACCGGTAGCACCACGACTACCTGTATAACCAATTGGACCAGTTGCACCTGTTGGCCCAGTTGCACCCGTTAAACCTGTTAGGCCTCGCGGCCCTGTTGCGCCGTCTGGTCCTGTTGCACCAATTGGTCCTTGGAATCCACGAACACCCGTGGCACCTGTAGCACCACCAGGATCGCCTTGTGGACCTTGTGCACCAGTAGCACCAGTTGAGCCGATTCCAATACTACCTGTATAACCAATTGGACCTTCGGGTCCTGTGGCACCTGTTGAACCGACGCCTCGACTACCTGTATAACCAATTGGGCCTAATAGGCCTTGTGGACCTGTAGCACCTGTAGCACCTGTTGATCCGTTTATACCCGAAGGACCTTGTGCACCAGTGGCGCCAGCTGGGCCCGGGTTTCCTTGATTACCCTGTGGTCCAGTAGAGCCTGTAGGACCTGTTGCGCCAGGTAAACCATTGGTTCCAGCAACACCTCGACTACCTGTGTAACCAGCTGGTCCATCGGTACCTGCAGGACCCGTAGCACCTGTAGCACCGTTAGTTCCGTTTATGCCAGATGGTCCTTGTATACCAGTAGCACCAATTTGTCCAGGAACGCCCGGAACACCCTGTGGACCTGTAGCACCTGTGGCACCGTCAACTCCGTTTAGTCCAGACTGACCTTGTACACCAGTAGCACCAATTGGCCCTGGCACACCTGCATTACCTTGTGGACCTGTAGCGCCGGTTGCACCATCGACACCGTTTACACCTGCAGGACCTGCTGTTCCACGACTACCTGTATAACCCGTTTGTCCTTGATTGCCTTGTGCGCCAGTTGCGCCAGTTGCTCCGTCAATTCCGTTTAATCCTGAAGGTCCTTGGATACCAGTTGCACCAGTGGGCCCAGGATCACCAGGATTACCTTGAGGACCAGTCGCTCCAGTTGCTCCATCAACACCGTTATTACCAGGTAAACCTTGTGAACCACGACTACCTGTGTAACCAGGTGCACCATCTGCCCCGGATATACCGCGGCTTCCAGTGTAACCTAATGCACCTTCTGTTCCATCTAAACCTTGTGCACCCCGACTACCTGTGTAACCAGGTGTTCCGTCAATACCAGATATACCTCGACTACCTGTGTAACCCAGAGGTCCTTCGGTTCCTGCTGGGCCTTGCGATCCTCTACTACCAGTGTAACCTGCACCTGTTGCACCAGCTAAACCACGACTACCAGTATATCCAGTATAACCAATTGGACCCGATGAACCTGTTGCACCAGCTGAACCTTGTGGACCAGTGGCACCAGTTGGACCTTGTACTCCAGTAGCTCCTAGTGCGCCATATGGTGCACCGTTGGCATAAAAAATGTTGTCTGTAAAGACTTTATCAAGATGTGCATTACCAGTAACACCAAGTCCGCCATCAATAACAACAGCGCCAGTTGTAGTACTTGTGCTGTCTGTGCCACTGGATATAACAATATTACCAGCTTCTATTGTGCCTACTGTTCCAGAAACTACACCACCGTTACTAACTGTACCACTTGAATAATATGTAAGTCGTCCAGTTGTATTATCCCAAACTATAAAGCCAGTTTGAGCACCGGTACCAGACTTGTAGTAATTAAATGCTATACCAATGTCTCTGCCGTCATCAACAGTAAGCACATTACCGCTGGTATGCAGTGTTATTAGTGCATCATTAACTGTAGAGTTTTGTGCGGCAACAGTGTTTAATGTACCGGTTAATGTTAAGTTACCTGTTACTGTTAAATCAACAGCAGTTAAGAAATCTTGTACACCAACACTGGTAACATTAGGCTGTGATGATGTTAGTAGTGTTCCAGTTAAAGTACTACCAACAATATTATTTGCATGTAAGTTGCCACCAATGCCTACACCACCTGCAACAACAACTGCACCAGTTGTGGTGTTTGTACTTGGTCGTAGGTTTGTGATACTTAGAGTTGTACCGAGCACCGTAGAAGTAACATTACTTCCTGATGCTAAATTTTGTAGTACTGGTGGTTGTCGTAAGTATCTAATAGTCATTGCCCAAGCTCAAAGTTATGACATAATCTCGTACGAAACTACATATTGAAGTACTCCAGCTTGACTTGCAGAAATTCTTAAACTATCACCCTCTTCTAAGTAAACGCTGGTATCTTTAGCTATGGCAACCATGGTATTACCAATTGGAACTGTAATTCCGCTGGCAATTTTAAAACTTGTTGAATTTCTGTACAAATCTATAGTAACAGTAGCGTCAGATACGCCTAAATTTGTAATATACAATACATTAATTCTAATAGCCTGAGAGCTATTAATTAGATTTGAAAGAACTTCTGTAACCGTTGCAGGAACCCACTCTGCCTGAGTTTTTCCTATAATCGATGTTGTTGCAATAAGATTCGGTGCTGCCATGCTAAGTCCGTTATGGTGTAATTATTATATTTATATAATTTTGGTAGCCTGGTTATTACAGAATATTATTGATCTGACCCGGTATTCCGGGTACATAATTAACTATAGTAGCCGTTGCTGAGGCTAAAACATTGCCTGTTGTCCCGTAACTTACTGTGGTATTTGCCAGCACAGCAGATCCATCTTTAATAACCAACTCTAAATTAATTTCAGGTGTGTTTACAGTAGGTGTGCTAAACGGTGCTGTATTACTAATAGGACCGTACCTTAGGGTAACATCCTCTGTTAATAAGAACGAATCAATTGTTACACCAAATACCGGGCTACTGTTTACCCCTTTTAAATTTGTATGAACCCTGGTGTATACTGTTGGAGTACTTTTCCGTGCGTAATCAATATTACCAGCAAAGACATTAGTCGATTCTTCCATTCCTCTTCTAATTTCAGCCGTGACTCTGGCTCCAGGGCCTGCTATCGATACATCAAAATAAATGTAGTTGTCTGTTAAATAATGGTAAATTAACTTACTTGGTTTAACTACAATCCCTGTGTCCAGGTCAGTTTGTTCTATCCTAACAAAAATATTTTTAGGAAGACCTTCTTGCCCGTGCTGGGTAATCATAGTGTAGGCAAAGCTGTCGAACCCAACTTTACCGGCAAAGGGCGTATAATCAATAGTTTTCCTATCTTGCGAAATCCTAGCATAACCACTTAGTGGTTGTGTTAAAATCACTGGTTCAGCATAATGGCTATCACCAACTCTAAAATTTAGGCCTGCATTGTAAACAGAATCATACTCTAACAACTGGTTAGTTATTACAGCTGAGTTTGCAACTCTAGGAGCTGAATTTCCACTAGGTACAGTACCCGAAGACCCTGGACTTTGACCGAAAACACTAGATCCCAATGGATACACATTTGATCCGGGCGCCCATCTGGCAGGAGTAAATCTTTCTCTATAATAATCCAGGCTGTGTGTATTTTCTAAACTAAACTCAATTGCCCCTTGTGTCTTAGACGGTACTGTATCGGATACTACTGTAACTACTCCGTGCATAGGTTGTCTAAACTTAATTTTGTTGCCGTAGCCAACTCTATAAAATTCTGGGTGCGTAGCAACCTTTGAAGAATAATATCTATGATTAACAATCCTGGTACCGTTTATCATTGGGTAATCTTTGATAACATCGAACTGTAAAGGAAGTAACTCAATGACTTTATTATCCTGGTCAAGAACTTCAAATCTAGGAGGAAATCTATCTATAGGTATAATTTTTCCGTGTGCTGATACTTCAAAACTAAATTCTGCATATGAACTTTCTCTATCAACTACTCGTTCAATTTCAGTTTGATTTATTTTCTTATAGTTGTATGACGACCTCGTAGTCCAAAGTGTTCGGTTATAACGATCTTTGATTCTGGCAGCAACACCTTTGTAGTCAGTTTGGAATGGATTTCTAATACTGCGTGTGCTCCAAACAGTTTTTCCTAGACTATTTTTAATCCTGGCAGCAACTACACCACCAGGCCCCGGTGAAATTCGAATTTTATAGTCGCCGCCGGCTGTGCTGAAAGATCTTTGTGCTACATTAATGTATGACGAACTCTTTACTATTTCTCTATAGTTTAACGGTTCGTCGCCAATTTGGGCTATTTCAAATTTAACTTCAGAACCAAGGTTTGACATTTCTACTGTATAGATCACTCCATCGCTAAAAGTGTAATCCCATTCAAAAGTACTTGAAGTCGTAGAAACACCGTAGGTAGAAAATAACAAGGAACCAAAACCAGTCGTTGTATTTTGTGCACCATAAAACAAAGGTTCTTCTAGTAGATCCAAGGCGTTCTCTGCATAAATGTAAATCTTATACCATCCGCAAGAGTCTACTGTCAGGTTACCGGTGAATGTATCCCGGTACCCTGTGCAAACATCAACAATTTCAACTGCACTTGGGTAAGTATTATAATTGAGTGTAGCTGAATACGGTACCACAGTTATATTACCAATATTGTCCACAGACATTTCAACTGTGTACTCACCACCGCTTGGTAAGAATAGATCCCAATTGTAATAGTTGCCAGTCCACGACTTTACAGCTCTTTTTGCACTAACTGTTAAATCAACATTGTTGAACCCGTTGGGCTGTTCCTGTTGGACATCACCAACACCAAAGACAATAATAGACTTGTCTGTAAAAGTATCTGGTACTATAAAACTACCAGGTTCGGTAATCCTAAGTCCAGGAAAACTTGGGGACCCAGGAGCGGGTGCTGTCTTGTGAACCAGTACAGAGAATAACGAAATATCTGGCAATTTGCCGATATCCCACATCCAATAACCCATTTTAAATTGCCCTGGCGCTGTAAAAACAAGATCCCAACCAACTTCGTCGCCAGGTTCGGCCAGCAATACATCAACCTTGGTTTTATATATGCCGTAGGTGTTTAGCTCAAACTCTGTAACATTTTTTCCAATTATAACCAGATCGTCGTCTGCTGGAATTCCGACATCAAATTTAAATTCTTCTAATATTGGAGCGATTCCACCTCGGAAAGGTATATTGACAAATTCAAAATACTTGTTTGTAATGTTAATTTCAACCTGACTCAGGGCCTTGTTCCATATTCTGAGGTCGAGCACATATCCCCGGAATTGATCACTAAGGCTACGACGATTGCCAATGAACAAATTATTACCATTATCTACATTGGCTCTGTCTAGTCCAGTTTCTGTGTAAGACAATACTCCATTTAAATAAATGTCAAATGCTGTGTTTCTTACTACCCATGCAATATATGTTTTTTGATTAAAAGGAACTGCCAGTGGTAAAGTAATCCAGCCGCCGCCAGGTAAATTAACATCTGCGCCAACACCCCAATCTAAGGCTACCATGATTGTACCATCGGCAGTGATTCTCATTTCGTATTCACTGTCTTTGTTGAAAATCATGCCGCCGCCTCCATTTTCAATTGGCCATATTACTGTTTCAATTGTAAAATCCGGGCTTGCATTAGCAACAAACTTTGTTAACTTTAACGACTCTTCGTTTGTAACTTCTATATAACTTGTTCCATTGGCTCCAAACTCAATGCCTAGATCACCGCAGTCGGGTGTTCTACTAATAGTAGTATTAACAGATGTAACTGTTGATGCAGTATTACTTAACCAATTTATAGCATTAACTGCACGGTTGTCTTGTGTAAGTGCTAATCTAAAACTTGGCGTAATTAGCGCATAATTCTGTACACCGTTGGCTTTGGCACCAGTCGGTGGATTAGGCGATTCGGGTATATTTGCACTATTATCGCCATCAACTACATTGTAAGTGGCATGATAATCTTTTTCCCAAATTCCAAACTCGTTTAAAAAATTTGACCAATAATTGTTCGATGATGTAAAACTGTAGTATTCTGGAATTTTAGTTTCAACAGGATAAGGTGTAGGAACAGGTGCAATATTTGCTTCAGTTGCATCTACTAGTCCACTATATGCTTCGTACCCTTGACCTTTGCCCATGCCCGGTATACCAACCAGAATATATGAAGACCTGAATCTGAAATACCCTGAGCCAAATATTTCCTCTGAAGCTCCGCAACGATACATTGCTTCGACTAAAGGACCATACAATCTATTAGATCTAGGTTCGTCGTAGGTAGAAACTATAACAATGCAGTCATCATTTGTTTGATTTAAATCGTCGGCTAAATTCTTTGCCTGGGTAGGATCACCGTATATGTCGTATGTTCGACTAAAAATAATATCGCCGCGATCCCTTTTAATCCTAGACATGTTATAACTACGCCCGGGCTCAACTAATTTTGCTGAAGTGATGCCGTTGTAAATTCCAGCAGTCAATATTCCTTTGGTATCTAGTAGGCCTCTTGACACTACACGATATGTGATATTATCTCTATGATAAACTTCAACCCAGCTTGCTGATTTTGGAGTAAATGAGAGTTGTGCCTCTGTATCTCCAACCATGACAAATTTTTGTTGTTGGTCTTGTCGTTGATTGGTGTCAGGACCTAATGTATCTAGGACGATTCTTTTTTGTATGATTCTGACTAGTGCATTGTTAACTACTGGAGCTAGACAAATCTCTACTAATTCAGAATATCCAACTTGTCTAGGATGAGTTCCGTCGGGTAGTTTTGATAGCCAATTTTTAAGATGTCGTGTATCTGCTATTAAGTCACCATTGGCCTGTGCAACCTGACGCATTATATTTGCATAAGGAGCTGTGTTATAAAACTTTGTTTCTGTCGGAAGCATCCATACTACTTCAGTATCGCCAACAATTCTTCTTCTTAATTCTTCAAGATTACTTTGATATTCTGTAAGTGTAACTTCAAACCTGGCGTCATTTAATCCGTGGTTAATAACTACTACATCAGCATCAACTTCAGCAGGCCATGGGTCAGACTGATCTCTACCAGAGCCATCTAGTAACTGACTACTGGTGCTCAGCCCAGCACAGCGAGGATCAACTACTAGTCGATACTGCGGTAAAAATACCTCAAGTAGTTTTGACGGAGGTTGGGGTACTGCACCAGTTAATCCCCCATAATAAGACGGGTGACCGCAACCGCAGTCTGGATCTATTAGGTCAGGGTCTCTTCCACAAAGTATACTGTCGCCAAACAATTGTACTTTAAAATCCGAAGATTTCCATTTATTATTACTGCTTACTTCGGCTCCGATGTCTCTTGTGATAGGAACAATTTTATGATGATTCGGTACAATAATCAATTATTATCCTCCGCGGATAGACCAGTTTGCAGGGAATATAATTCCTTTTTTCGGCACACAGAAGTGTCTTTGTTTAAAATAAATTCTATAGTTCCAGTAACTAGTACCAGGTATTGGTAAAATGCCCGCATTATAATATTTAAGCATTTCATCTTCGGCGGCCCCATCGTTAACAAAACCACCCGGTACATAGTTATATTCTTTACTGTACATCTTAATAAGATCAAACGATCTTCCATAAAGTATATTGGTATTTGGTTTTCTCTTTAAATTCCAGTAATCTGAATATTGCCCTTGATCTACCCAGGTCTTAATCTTAGTCGAGTAAGTACCAGACACAGTAATATCATCCATTTCCCAATATATTTCCTGGAATAGTGAGTACTCTAATGGAATTAGTTGCTCTGGAATAATATCTAGCATTAGTTCCAATGGTAAATTAATAATTGGTTTTTGCTCAAGTACTGGAACAAAATCAATTAAAGTAACAGGTATTTGTCCAAGTACAGGAATTAAATCAACACCCAGCAAGGTGGAAAAATCAATTATTGGTATTAAATCTAGATAGCGCAACGGAGCTTGTTCTAGCTCAGGTATCAACTCCGAAAACAGTTTATTGTTTTCTGTTTCAATATAATAACCAAGGTAGAGTTTAAAATTATCTGGTGCAGTGATAAATTTTTCTGGCGGTGCTACAAACATTAGTAATTTATCAATTGGTTGAAAATATATATACCCAGGTGCATTTACCAGGGCTTCCTCCGGCCTTGACATATACTGTCCGGGTTTTTTAGTAAACGATGTTGGTTTTGTTTCAACCTCTGGCTTTACTGTATCAAATAAAAATTCGTTTCTTTCTTCGTCAACTCTTTGCCCGTATTCGTAGTTAAACTCAGTATAAATTTTTCTAAGCTCTCTAAAAATCCTTAGTACAAACGCTTCTCTCTTACCTTGATCGACTATCATTCCATTGCGACCAGGCATTTCAGTATTTGGAGTGTCAGTAATTCTACCCAGCTCTGCTGGCATCTCGCTATTAGGGGTTTCTGTGTCAATTTGAAGATTATCCCAAAATTCCGTTGCAGGAGCTGCCATTGCATTTTTCCAGCTGAAATACCAATAGGCAAAATCCTCTGGCTCTATAAATGTTCTTGGCCCCGAATACATATAAGAAAATACTCGTTCTAAGTCTGATAAAAATATCTGATTTAAATCATCAGTTATAAGAGGTTCTAACAATGATTTTTGTCTAGATGCCCATACTGTAAAATTATAAGGAGCTGTCGACTGATGGCCAGTTTGAATTTCATTCCACGGTGCTTCTGCTAGACCACGGATCGAACTTATCCATAATGAAAATATGTCAGTATTATTAAAAGGTAACCGATCAACAAACAACGATGCTGTTTCGTCCTTTAAACCTAAGACTTTATCTTTCCATTCGGTTGCATTAGGTAACCAGCTACCACGAATGCTATCAATGAAAAGATGAATTTTAATTGGTTCGACTTCACTTTCGATAGAATTTATAAAAATTTGTTTAGGTCTTAATGAATTAACATCAGAAGTAATCTGTCCTATTACAATGTATTGGAATTTTCTAAATTCATCAACAGTTATTCTTCTGACACCTATCAGACTACCCACAGTATTAAGCTGCGAAAATAATCTTCCGGTGCATACCACTGGAGGTGTAGTGTCAGGAATAATTTTTATCAGGTCTCGTATATTTAAATAACTAGGTGTAATAAAGATTGCTGATTCAATCCTGGTAGTCGGAAATTGGAAGAAACGATCCACTAAAGGTGTCAAAGAATCTGATACAAAAGTAAATGGTCTTAGGAACAGTGGCTGTATCTTGATTTCTGATACAATAACGGTTCCATTCAAACTACTATGATTAGTCAACGCCGGTCCTAGTAGAGTTGTAGTCTGAACTAGATCGTTGCCGGTTATTGATTGATTTACAACTGCCCAATTTCCAACAGGAATATAAACATTACTAGTTGCATACGAATCATAATAGACTTGATAAACAGTTGCATTACCCTGGAAATAATCGACAAAATCTCTGTGAATACCCACATTAGACCCAATTGCCACATTGGGCAACCAACGACTTGTTGATATATTTCCGTTGCTAATAAAATTAGCGCCGAGATCATTTAAGTATAAATTGGCTGTAGAAATATTTGCTGATGTTGTAATAGTTAAATTACTTGAAGCATAACCAATGTCTTCATTAATCTGAATCAGATTTCCAGGTAATGTGATGTATTCAGTATTGTTTAAATAAGGTTCGGTGATTGTACCAAAATTAAGATAATTAATTAGGCCAGGTGTATTAGTTCTCACCGATACATTTATTGAATTTCGTTCGCCAATAAAAATAATTTCTCTAGTATCGTAAATTGCCGACGAACTTAATATTCCTTCAATAGTAATTTGATCAGTGGACAACAAATTATAAGAGTTACCTGGAAATAAAGGAATTTCATTGGTGTTTCTTGTCAAGGTAAATTTATAAACATCGGTTAACGAAGATCTATAATATTCAGGAATGTAGTAGTTATCAACTGCTGGTACAGTAAGTGTATAACTAAACAATGCATTCAAATTATAATAGTCGGTTAAAAATTTATGCTCAGTGAGTAAACTTGATGCCGCACTAGTTATTGTCGAAACAGGAAACTGAAAATCCCCAATGCTTATAATTGGTGCCACCGCTCTTAGAGATTTATTAAATTCAACTTTTAATCTAACAATATCATTTTCTTTAATGAAATTTCTTCCCCTGTACTCGCCGCCATTGACTGTTAATTTTCCAATTGATGTAGACAATAAAACATTTGATGCTGTGGTAAACTCTTGTTCAATTAAAAATTCTATATTTGAATCATTTGGAGTATCTGCTGGTACTAGAACAAAATTAGGCTTGAGAGAAGTTTTTAAAACTTTAAAATCAAAAGATCCTAATCCTACTGTTTGCCAATACCCAGTTCCTAATTCACTTACAAAAACATAACTTGCACCAGAAGCCACATTTGAAGTTCTTGTAATTACATTACTTCGTGATATTGGCCTAGAGGCGATAGCAGTTTCAACTGACGACTGGTGATTAGTATTATCATAAAATACTTCTATATACTGAAATCTTTTACCTACATAAAATCCAACTTCGTATGTGTATTCTTTAACTGGTAACTCGGTTTTAAAATTAAATACAGAATTCTTAAATGCAGTTACCGGTTTATTAAGATCAATAAAATACCCTTGTATGTCAATACTATTTCCTACAACCACTAAGGCAGATGCATCTAAGGTTATTTTACTTAACTCGTAGGTAACTTCATTATTGAGTTCTACTCTTGAACCAAATACTGGATCATATGTAGAAAAATTAATTGTTGTTTGTCTAGCCTGAACAAAGTCGCCAGCTGCCAAACTAACATTAGCATTTACAACAACAGCAGTACCATTATCATGTACGCTCTTAGATACTACCTTAGGATTAGTTGCTAAACTTATATTCGAACTAAGAACTTCTTGTCCAACATGAAAAAATTGTGCGTCGGCATTGCTAATAACAAAAGTATTTCCGTAAACCACATAAGTATTTGCAATTACATTTGCAATTACTGAATATTCCGAAACTACAAGAGCATTTGTTTCGATAAAATCATAACTTATTACATCTGTTTTATAGTAAGGCCCAATAGGTGACAGTACAGGAACAATAACTGAATGATACTGTGTTACCAATGGATTAATCGAGCCGTTAACTATGATTGAATAATCGTCCGATTTTAATGTTGTATTCCTATTATACCCATTGCCAAATCCCGATGATAAGGTACTCTTAGATGTTGATACAACATAACGATCGAATGATAGTATCTCACTGTATTTTGGCAATGATGTAACTGTATCAGTATACGAGTAGACAAATAAATCGTTATTTTGAGAATCGTATGCTTCAAAATCATAAACAGCAGTAATTCTTTTTCCGATTACTTGTGTCGACGATGTTATTGAATTTCCAACTACATAATCCGATACCTGTACATCAACCAGGCGTGAATAATCAACAGGAATATATGAAGAATTGCTAATAAAGGTTGTGGTAGGAACATTATTACCTAATGGAAAATTGTCGCCACCAGCGCCGACCCAGGCGACTCTTAGATATCTATCGTCGCCGTTTTCACCTTCAATATAATAAACTCCAGGAATACGACCAGACGGTAAAGGCTTAGGTGCAGTAACCCCGGTCAGATTTGAATTTGGAGATGTCTGGAATAAGTTGCTCAAATTGAGGCTTCTTGGATTTGTTCCAGACTCAACATAAATTGCATCAGCATTTAGACTACCAACAGACGCTAGACTACTAGTAGCATAATTATTACCAAATGTAATATACCCTTCTGTGCTTATATTAACTGTAGAATATTTTTGGCCGAAGAAATTTATTTCAAAATTAAGATCAATTTTAGTCGATCCTGAATAAACATTTCCGGTAGTAGGTGTAAGTACCACATTGGCATTTGCATAACCAGCTGGCAAACGGTTGATTGCTGTTGTAACAGGAACAAAGTTATCTTCTTTTTCTGTATTACTAAATGATTCAACTTCAAAATCATAAGGCTGATTACCTAATACAAAGGCTACACTATGTTTTCCAACAGACAATGCTTGATAGCTAACGCTAAAATGATCGCCTGATGTTGCATTCTCGCCATCGATGCCGTTGATCCAACAAGTAACACCAGGAGCACCATAGACTGGCATATTTTCTGCGCCTAGTAGTATTAATTTAAATTGTCTAGAACCAATGTGACTTAGTGGACCTCTATAGGATTTAAGGTCTATAGGTATTGTTCGTCTAATACCTGTTAAATCTAAAGTTGTATAATTTCTTAGATAGTGTACTGCTAGAACACTTGGTGGTCCTTGATCGTTTAGTTGAACAGAAACAACAGTCACCTTATCCTTGAAATGGTACTCTGTTATATCTGTGCGGCTTTTTAATTGGAGTACACGATTTGTATCATGGCCGGTTACCCAGACACTGTCACCAAATGTTCTGGCATATGCAGGAGCAAAGTCTCCCAAGTCCCAGGCCAATGCTGCTATCGGAACTGCGGGCGCAATTAGTTTTAACAAACGACGATTATTAGGATCAGGAATTAGAATACACGGTGCTTCTCCGGGAGGAGTAAACCTGGTAGGATTGCCCAATGGATCAGAAGTAGAATAGATTA
>JACCDW012114114.1_pt1 | contig 29344 bp, 23 predicted proteins | sample 7449781 | NCBI WGS metagenome assembly JACCDW01 (sample SAMN15323449, study PRJNA562643) | freshwater metagenome | isolation source: river surface water | place: USA:Blue River Watershed | collected 2017-08-18
AAAGTTTGCAAAATAATACCCGTGGATTTAATAATACAGGTATCGGATTCAACACCTTGCGGGCGAACGTGGATGGAAATTACAATATGGCTGGGGGAGCACTTTCCTTATCGGACAACACTTCCGGAAATAACAACACCGCTTTGGGGAATGAATCGCTAGAAAAAAACACAACTGGAGACGATAATACCGCCATTGGACATTTGAGTTTAAACACCAACACCACGGGCAATAACAACGTTGCCGTTGGATCGGGTGCTTTGGAGAAGTCTACCACCGCCAGCGGCAATACCGCCGTAGGTCAATTTTCTTTGAATGCCGCCACCACGGGAGCGGAAAACAGTGCGTTGGGGTTTGAAACGTTGAAATCCAATACTACCGGTCAGCGCAACGCCGCTAACGGTTACACTGCATTATCGGCCAATACAACTGGTAGCTTTAATACCGCCATGGGATACCGTGCCTTAGCGTCCAATACCACCGCTTCCAACAACACGGCTGTGGGAAGTGGAAACTTGCAAGCAAACACTACCGGAACTAACAATACCAGCATGGGGTATCAATCCATGAATTCCAATACTTCCGGAAATAATAATATCGGAATTGGATTCTCCACCTTGTTTACAAATACGACAGGGAATAACAACATTGCTATCGGTTACGAAGCCTTGTACAGCGGAACAGGCAATTTGGATAATATCGCTATCGGCTACCGAGCCTTGCGCGCCTCTACCTCCAACGTTGGTAGAAACATTGCCATCGGGTACGATGCAATGGTGGTTAATACTACGGGTATTTATAATGTGGCGATGGGTTATACCGCCTTGGATGCCAACACCACTGGACAAATTAATACCGCCTTGGGATACGCTTCTTTGTCGAATAACACCACTGGAGGCGGCAATATTGGTTTGGGATATCTGAGTGGAAACGCCAACACTACAGGGAACTTTAATACCTTTATTGGATATCAATCTACTGCCAATAATGGTGCTTGGACGAACTCAATGGCTTTTGGAACCAATTCGGTAATCACTGCGAGCAACCAGGTTCGTTACGCCAATGGTTTAACATCCATTGGTGGTTTTGTAGGTTGGACCAACTTGTCCGATGGCAGAGTGAAAAAGAATATTCAAAACAATGTCCCTGGTTTGGATTTCATTTTAAAATTATCGCCTGTAACGTACGAATTTGATGGATCGAAATTGGAATCGATAACTGGAGTTGCCTCTGTTTCTGGTGAGGTTACTAGCCCCGGAGCGAATGCAAAAACCGAATCCAATCCCAATCTCGGCAAGCGTTTTAGCGGATTTATTGCTCAAGACGTTGAAAAGGTGGCCCAATCATTGGGTTATGATTTTTCGGGAATCGATGCGGCTAAAAACGAAAAAGATTTATACGGGTTACGTTATTCTGAATTTGTAGTTCCGATGGTAAAAGCTATTCAAGAACAGCAGGTACAAATAGAAGAATTGAAAAAAATGAACTTGGAATTGATGAAAGAAATCCAAGCATTAAAAAAGTAATCACGTATTAACGATTAAGGGTTTATGAAATTCTGGAAACACAATCTATGGCATCGAAGAACGGCGGGGCGCGCTGTATTGTTGGCTATATCTGTTGTATTTCAGATTACTGCGTTGTTGGCCCAGGGCTGGGTACAAAACGGAGCGCAAGTGGTGGTGAATCAAGGCGCTTATGTGGTATTAAAAGGCAATAACTGCAATTTTCTAGCGCAGCGCAACTCCAAATTCACCTTCAAAGGCATTGGCTATCTGCTGGTGGCAGGGAATTTTACCAACAACACGGCATCCCCTCTATTCACCACCAACTGGGGAGAAGTCACCCTAAACGGAACCACACAGCAAAGTATCGGCGGAAACGGAATCACTGCTTTCCCCAGTTTATATATTAAAAGTACAGTAAACCCGAAATTAACATTTACGGTTTTGGTTGGAGGCGGATACAACAAAGGAGGCGATGGTATTTTGGCTTTGTATGATAAACAGTTACTCCTCAATTCCCAGAAGTTAATCATCAATAACAAATCAGAATCCGCTATGACCTATACCACGGGTGGGTTGGTTTCGGAGACCTTCCCTACCGCAGGCTACGGAATAGTGCAGTGGAATATTAGAACGGCCGGTGCCGGTCCTCTATATAGAATACCCTTTCAAACGGCTACAGGTCAGAATATACCCTTTGATTTAAATGTAAAAAATATTGGTACCGAGACTACCGATTCTGGCTTTGTAACCGTGGCTACCTACCCAACCCCAACGGCATCGTTACCCAATAACCGGCCCCTACCATTCAGCGTTCCGCATGTAAGAAACGAATACGGAGTGGAAAACGCACGCCGTATGCTGGACCGATTTTGGGTAATAACGGATGGTGGATATCGAACTGCGCCCGAAATCAGTACCCAATTCACCTATTTGGATGCAGAACATTCAACCGGAACCAATACCATCAAAGAAAGTAACATGGGAGCAGTTCGGTGGGATGTATACAATAATAAATGGAGCTATCCTGTAAAGTCCAGAGTTACGGCGGGAAACAATACCTTGCTGTATCACGGAGGCAGTAATTTTTCGGGAATTTGGACCCTAAGCGATACCACTCCCTGTCCAACAGCCAATTTTGCTACATTTGGAAAATGCGAAAAAGATTCGGTGTTATTCACGGATTTGAGCACTGTGGTTGACGATACTTTAGTTCGATGGCGCTGGGATTACGCCAATGGAAATACCGGTTACGGCGATAGTGCCGTGGCACATTTCAGCCCCAGCGGAATCTATAAACCCCGATTGATCGTGACAGCGGCTAGCGGTTGTTCTGATACCTTATACAAACAAATAAATATACTCGGCGCTCCCCAAGCCAATTTCACCGTAGAAGACACCTGCGAAAACACGGTAGTTAAATTCAATTCCCTGACCTCTCCCGGTAGCGGATTCATAGCCAGCGAATATTGGTGGTTTGGTGATGGAAGCACTTACAGCGGTAAAAGCCCTACCCATTATTACGGATCTTCAGGAAATCCTACCTTGCAATACATCGTCTACAACACCAACCTTTGCAAAGACACTGTAACCCGAACGCTGTATATCGCACCCAAACCCTATGCCTCCTTCCTGGTTAAACCGGATTGTGAAGATCTCAGCTTTCCATTCACCAACTACTCCACTGCTGGTGGTGGTAGTATTACCGATTACGCGTGGACCTTTGGCAACGGAAAACGCAGCAACCAACGCAACGAGCTCGTTACCTATTTCGATTCTGGCACCTTCCCAGTAAACCTGATTGTAACCAACAGTTTTGGTTGCAAAGACACCGACAATTACAACCTGCGCGTCTATCCTCGAGCTATCGCAAATTTCAAGTACAGCCCGGATTTCCCCGAAATGACCAACCCCGTGTATTTTAGCAATTTATCGGGAATTTCGGACCGATGGGATTGGGAATTTGGTGATGGATACTACGACAATACCCAAAATCCCGTGCATCCGTTCGCCATGTTCGGCGTGTACAAAACAACCCTTATCGCCAACAATCAATACAATTGTCCTGATACCTTTTCGAGGAATATTAAAATTAAATCCAAGAAACTGTATTGGTTCCCTAACGCCTTTTCACCCGGAAATACAGAAGGCTTAAACGATAAATTTGGAATGGAAACCCCCTTAATTATTACCGATTATAACTTAGTCATCTACGATCGCTGGGGTGGAGTTATGTTCCAATCCAAAGATCAATTCACCAAATGGGACGGTAGAATGGGTGCCGATTTGGTGCAGAGCGGTGTTTATATTTACGATGTAACCTTTAAATCCCCCGAAAAGGAGTTCATGCATTACAAAGGGGATGTCTTGGTGTTGCGATAATCTCGTTTTCAACTTAAATCATCTTGCCTACTACCAAAAAATAGGTAAAACCCGAGGGGAATTCTACGCCCTTACTACCCTTTTTCTAGCACTTTTCTACCTTTTTCCTTCCTCTTTCCTACCTCTTTCCTTCACGATTTCTATCCTTTTTCTATCCAATTCCCGGTAATTTCTATATGATTTCGGTGCAGTTTCAGCATGTTCCGCTGTTCCATTTTTTTCAGCAATCGACTCACCACTTCCCTGCTGGAATTCAAATCGTTGGCGATGGTTTGGTGATTGATGGGAATATCTGCACAACCGCAGCTTTGGTATTGCTTCTTCAAATAAAATTCCAATCGTTCGTCCATGGATCGGAAAGCTACATTGTCTAAAACCAGCAGTAATTCCTCAAACCGTTCCCGGTATGTAGCAATTACAAACTCGTACCAGGTGCGATAGGTTTTCATCCACTCGTTCATCTGAGTTAATGGCAGAAATAACAACGAAGACGCATCCACCGCAACCGCCGAAACCTCAGAATCAACGCGCCTTGCGGCACAGCTTAACGACACCGCGCACGCTTGTCCAGGACCCAGATAATACATAAAAAACTCCCCACCCTCATCGTCCTGACGATAGATTTTCAATCGACCAGACAACACCAAAACCGCACTATTTACCGCCTGACCTGTACGTATAATCTCCTCTCCCGCCGCAAACTCTTTCACCGTAATGGTCTCTTCCAACTCCTCCAATAACCTGGGCTCAAACTGCGGAAAAACCGACTGTAACTGCTGTGCGTTCATGATATTCAAAGATAAATAATCCTTACTTATCGTGTGAAATTGTTCGTCTATTTCACTAAATATTAACCTCCCATTGAACCCGATAAATTCTCACTTTTACTAACATTAGTCTCATCTTATAAAAATTAAATGACAGAAACTAAGTAATGTAAAATAAATGTCAACCTATGGATTTATTGAGTAAATTTGTTCTCCATACCCCATTTATCATTAATCAATGAGGATCAAACAATTACGCACCTGGACAACGAGCATTTTGCTTTTATCCGTCGCTTTTATCGCATGTAAAAAGTCGAACCTCGACCTAAACAAATACGATAATTTAAAAATAAAGCCCGAAGTTTTGGTGCCCCTAGCCCAGATTTCTACCAACGCTTGGGACTTATTGAAAAATGTTGATAGCATTCGCAGAGACGGTGACGGATTGATCCGATTTGTGGTTTCCGATTCTTTAGGAAGCATCGGTGCTGATTCCATTTTAAAGCAAATTAGCCTTCCCTCGGCCGATGTAAAATTCAAATTGGGAGAAATTGATGTGCCGGCAATTAACCGCACGCAATCAACCACCTTGGGCGACTTGGTGAAAACCATGAACGATACATTGAAGTTCATTTTCAACACCTATGACGGTAAAGACACTCTCTTTCCGGCCATCGACAAATCCTCTACCGACACTACCCATACGGGTAAAGCCACAAACTTCGAATACCTAAATATATCTAAAGGGTATTTGGTATTTACCTTAACCAACAATTTTCCTGTTGAATTCACAACCATACAAGTTACCATCGGCGACAATACCGACAATTCTGTACTTGGGGTGTTAAACTACAGCAACGTTTTACCGGGAGCATCCGCAAAAGACTCCATTCCTTTGGGCGGTAAAAAGTTGAGTAACGATTTAAACTACAGCATTAATAAATTAAAAAGTTTCCAAAGTCCCACCAATGTGCGCATCGATCAAACTGACGATATTGTCATCGCCATCAGCGGTTCTGGTATGAAATGCGTGGGAGGTAAGGCGGAGATTCCTTCGCAGAACATGCCTACCCAGCTTATGCATTTAAACATGAGTTCGCAGACCGATGATTATAAAATTCGAAATATTTTGTTTGGTAACGCGGCTATACCCTTTACAGCGGAGTCCAAATTTGCAGAAAATTTTGAGTTAGCCATCAACTTCCCGGATGCCACCGTGGGTGGATCTCCCCTAACCAATACCAACATCACCTTGCCTACGGGCAGCAAATCCGGCGTGTTTGATTTAAGCAATGCCAAGGTGTTCTTGGGAGCTGTGGATACATTAACTCACAACATGTTGCGCGTTTCGGTACAACCATCCATAACTTCCTCCGGGAAATTGGTATTGTTTGATTCTTCCGATTTCGTAAAAATATCGGTTGACCCATCCGCCATCGAATTGAAATATGTAGACGGCTATTTGGGTAGCAGATCGTTCTCGTTGAGTGACGAAACTATTTCCTTCCCCGATTTGGAACGCTTTGCCAAGGGCATAACCCTCACCAACCCTAAAATGACCATTCGCGTTAAAAATTCGTTTGGATTACCCATTCAGGTGAATTTGGAATTGGTAGCTAAAAACGATAAAGGAGCAACGGTGGATGTGGATCCAGACTCGATGGTGTTTGGTTTCCCTAGCATCGCGAATGCAGGCACTACCGTAAGCAGCACATTCAGTATTGATAAAGATAACTCCAACATCGTTCCTGCCTTGGCCTTACCTCCTACCGAATTTATGGTTAAAGGTACGGCTTACATCAACAAGGAAGGATTTAAAGGGTATAACGATTTTGTTGGAGATTATAGTAAACTTTCGCTGGCTTTTGAAGCCAATGTGCCGATGAGTTTAATGGCGAAAGACATCATCATCCAAGACACCTCCAACGATGTAAGCAGCACCTTGGACGGTGCGGAAGCCTTCGAATTTTTGGAGTTAAAGATTAAAACCATCAACGGATTCCCCATGGATGGCACCTTGGATTTGATATTTGTGGATTCTGCTTACAATGCATTGGATTCCGTAACGAATACTACTCTGATTGCTTCGGGAGTTCCTAATTCAACAGGCGATGTGATCACTGCCACCGAAAACAATACCAGCTTCTTACTCAGCAATAGCATTTTACAGAATATTGGAGGCGGAAAATGCAAGTACATCTTATTTAAAATCAAATTGAACACCTATTCCAACGGTTCGGTATCGGTGAATATAAAGGCAGAAAATCGATTGTTTGTTGCCCTGGCTTTCCGAGGTAAATTAAGTGGTAATTAACGAAGGGGAAACGAACATGAACACAAGCATTAACTTATACGTTTTGAAATCCGCAAAATCCGCATTAGTAGCGGCAGCAACGATGATTGCAGCGGCAACGGCCATTGCTCAACCGGGTTTTGAATTTAATAATCGACATTTATCCCAATCCAATAACCTAAATCCGGGATTTATTCCGCAATACGGATTTACATTGGGCGGTGGAATACTAACAAATCTGTATAGTCCGGCATTTTCTGCCAAAGATATCTTCGATCCCGCCTTGGATGCAGAAAATACGATACGGCAGTTTATCCGAGACCCTAAAAAAGCCATTGGTTTGCAAGGCATGGTGAATGTGGATTTGTTGCATGTTTCTTTGAAAGTAAAACGCAATTATTTCGCCTACAACGCCGGTGTAAACATGGGAGTAGAAGTGGCATTGCCTAAAGATTTGGTGGGTTTGGCGATGTTTGGGAATGCTGAATACCGTGACAGACCTGCGATGATTGACTTTTCGGGTAACCGTTTCAACATGTACGCTGAACAAAAATTAAGTTTCGGCAGACAGGTAAGCAACAATTTGTCGGTAGGTGCATCCTACAGCAGACTGAATGGTATTGCCGATTTCTCCATCAATAAAGCCTACGCTTCCATTAAAACGGATACCAGTGCGGAATCGTTTTATGCTTTAGAATTTGGGGCAGGAGCCGATATTCGATATTCATTGCTTGGTGTAAATATTGAGCAAATATTAAAAGACACCAATGGCTCCTATGATCCAGGTCAGATTGCCGCCGATAACGCAGCAAAATTACTGTCGAGCAATCGCGGAAGTGCATTGGGATTGGGTGCGGTCTATCGACTCAATGAAAAGTTTCGATTTTCAGGTAGTGTTACGAATATCGGGTCTATTACCTGGAATTTGGGAGCCGAGCAGTTTAAATTAAACGATGCCAAGTTCCGCTTTTCGGGCATCGATACGGCCATGCAAGACAGCATTTCTAATTTAGGCAATATATTCTTGGACACCCTAAAAAACACCTTTGCCTATAGCACCATTTCGGGTGGCAGCTACGTGCAAAAGTTGCGTCCACGCATTGTTTTGGGTGCGGAATTTTTTGTTACTCCTAGAACCTACTTACAATTGGTGGGCGGTACTGGGTTTGGGCTGAATGGCGATAAATCCTTTGTTTCGATAAACGCGCATCAGGAATTGTGGGAAGTGGTGGATTTACGATTAGGTTTCACCCGATACGATTTTAAAAACCCTACCAACACCGTTAGCGTTGGTGCTAGTTTGAATATGGGACCTTTTCAACCTTGGTTTAACGTTAGCACTTCGGGATTCATTTCCGCCATTGACGATGTGCGCTATTTCAACATGCGCTTAGGTTTTAACTTAAACATTGGTTGGTGCAAGGATCGCGATAACGACGGTATCAAAGACCGCAAGGACAGTTGCAGAAAAACCTTTGGTGCACGCAGTAACAATGGTTGTCCATTAGGGTATTTGGGTGGCAGCATGAAGTACGATGGGACCGACGAAATCCTCACCGATTCTTCGTTGATCATGTACATCGATACCACACCGCAAAAAGACTACCGTGCCAAGCCCAAGAAGGTTGACGAGGCTACGTTAATTGTGGAAAAGGTAGAATCTTCGGGCTCCGGCTCCGCATCGGGATCAAACGCAGAATCCGGCAGCAATTCCAACCCAACTTCTTCCAGCAGTAACTCCAATGCAACATCTTCCAGCAGTAATTCAGACTCTTCCATGCAGCAGGGAACCAACCCGTACGCTATAGACGAAGAACCCAGCACCGGAAAACCCGCCAAGAAGAAAGCCAAAGCCCCAAAAAAATCCAAGGCGAAATCCATAGACCTCAACGACGCTATGTACTAGGTGATTGGCTTATCTAGTCAATAACTAAACTCAGCGTGTTAATACATTAGTTTTACACACTGAATTACTTCACTGGAGCAATTCGCTTGCACTAGTGTTTAACAATTAATTGGCTTAGATTAGTTAATCCGGTATAAAGCTATTACCTATAATTCATTAGTTATAAACGTTCAGTTTATTACTCAATTTGAATGTTTCTGTCATTTTATTGAATTCTTGACAACCCGCAGTGTAATTAATGCATTAACATACATCAAATTGATATATTTTCATCATTTATATAGAATTTCAATTTATAAACTTTGTCAAATGAAAAAGGCACTAACTCTATTAATCATGTTCTGCGTCTCGCAATTAAATGCAAATTGGGAAATTGTTTATCAGTATGGAAGCATGCCCTGCATCATAAACGTAACAATTTATGATACCAATGGAAATGTTCTATTCTCGTATAATCCAGCTCCTCCACCTTATCCCCCAATAACTTGCTTTAATTCAAATTCGCCAGCTTATGCAATCTTTTCAAGTCCTGGAATTTCATCTTTTAGGGTTGATGTAGACTCAGTAAAAACAGTTAGTTTACCTTGTCTTGGTGGCGTCAATCAAACTTTTACATTTTCAAGAACTACTCCAGGATCAATGTGTGATACTGTTTATTTTTTAAATTATTAATTATGAAATCAGAATACCTATTTTCGTAAAATTGGAACTGCTTTCAAATGAGCGGAAAAATTTACAAAATATTGTATTTCATACTGTTGCTACAACCTGTTTTCATGCAGGCACAAGTTCAAAATACAAACTCAAGGTTATCCGCTGATTTAAATTTTAATACCAGCTTTATTTTCAAAAATATCGCCAATTTCCGCGATACCGGCTGTCCCGAATTTCAGTTTTTCCTGCCGCTCCAACAAGAAAGCGTTTTATTTCATAAACATGGATTTTCATGGTATTCGAAAAATATCAAAACGAACCGCAACGAATTCACCACAATTGAATTTAAAAATTCAAATCCAAAAGTCATCATTGAGGCTTTAAAACCCGCTACTCAACACTTTACTTTCGATACACTTCGCCAAGAGTTTCAAGGATATCAACAATTAATTTATCACAATATTTATCCAAAGATTGATTGGATTATTGAAATTGATCTAAACAATCCAACAGGCTTCAAGTATTCGTGGCGATTGCTACCCGGTGCCAACCCAAATTATATTCAATATCAATCGAACAACTCCTTCATAATGCAGGAGAACAGTAAATTACTATTTATTTCAAATTCAGACACACTCGTTGATGGAAATCTATCCATCAAAACGCATAAAAACACCGTTATAAAAGGTCGTTTTATTAAGAACAATAAACTTATAGGAATTCAATTTTTAGAACCAACTTCTACTTCCGATACAATAATTATCGACCCCTGGGTTAGTAGAATTAGAAATTTAACCAGAGTTAGAAAAAAGGAAAAAGCAGTCTCGGAAAATATTGGAAGTGATTTGGATTTCGATTACAACAACAACATTTATGTTTACGGTGGTCAAGCTTTGGGCGTTAGCAGTTACGACACATCCATCAATTTTAGTTGTTTCAAAGTAGGCAAGTACAATAATTCAGGCAACTTGGACTGGATATTTTCTGGAGACATTGTGGCACCGGGATTTTCTCCTTCGAATTCTTACGAAGTAGCCTCCAATATTTTATGCGATAAAAGTTCGGGGAAAATCTATGTGGGTTGCTCCAATATGAACCAGACTGCAGGAAGGGTTATCCGACTTAATGAAAATGGCCTATATGACAATTTAGAATTGGATACCAGTAAGCGCATGATTACGGTGAGGGAGCTTCTGTTTGACCCAAGTAATGATGGAACGCTGGCAGTTTTTGGTGAAAATCAAACCTTTTGGGGAGATTCTATTGAACTAAATATCAAAACCGAAGGCAAGCCAAGTATAGATTTAAGCATAACGGGTAAAATCCATCCCGTAAAAAAGAATGTCACTACAGCCGCCCAAGACTATTCTGGGTATTCCTATGCTGTAGTAAGTGCATTCTATCCCGACACTAGCGTCAATCCGTACATCCAATCCCTGAACTATAATTTTCGTGGATCTCGATTCATCAGTAAACACGGTTTGCCTATTGACACCTACTCCTATTATTGGCCAAGGGCTAGATTTACAAAAAATACGGGTGCTTTTTTCACCAATGCTTCCAATGGTTTAGCTGCCAACGATGATTATATTTTTTATTTCGATGGGAGTCGTGTTTCAGCCATCGACAAACAAACTCGTAAAGTCAATAAGAATACCTTCAACATTAAAAACGCATATATTGGATTTGCCTCTGGAATAGCCACGGATGCCTGTAACCGAGTTTTCGTAGCCGGAGATAGCGGGAATATTTATTGCCTACGGTTTAATGGAATTGATTTTAGCTTAGATAGCCAATTGTATGTGTGGGGACAAAAAAAACGTTGTACACTCTATGATATTCGTTACAATCCGTCCACCGGAACCTTATTCGCCACTGGTGACAGTTTCGTAGCTTCTTTTCATACTCCACTGCCGTGCAAAGACAGTACCTTAGACATTCAACGCAATCCTATTTGCGGGTCAATATTGTACGCAATCTTACAAAATCCCGATTCTCTTTCTACCTATACCTTTGATTGGTTTGATTCTACCGACAATAAAAGTGTGCAACGAAATCAAATTAAAGGAAAATATAGCGATACCTTTTCTTCGGCGCAACCGTTGCATCGATACAAACTTAGAATTTATCGCAACCAACGAATTGGCGGATACTACCGCGAATATCCCTTCAAGGTCCTTCCGAAATTTGACACCCTAATTCAAATCACGCTGTGCGAGGGCGATACATTCTACCATTTTGGGAATACCCATACTCAATCCATTACTCTTGAGGATACTTTTCAAAATATATATGGCTGCGATTCCACACAACAAATAAAACTTACAGTGCTTCCAAGGTATATAAAAAGCGATACACTTCAAGGCTGTACCGGGGACACCTTCATCCTATTTGGGAAAAATCAAACTTCCTCCGGAATTTACATCGATAGTCTGAAAACATATCAGGGCTGCGATTCCATTATTCGTACCGTTTTAATAATTCGTACCGATACAGTAATAACAAAGCAATTCAGACTGTGTATAGGCGATAGTATTTTTATTGCAAACCGATGGATAACTAAGAGTGATAGCGGTACCGATTCCTTCCAACGATTTACGGGTTGTGATTCCACTATTCATTGGAAAGTTACTGTAAATCCAACCTCCCACACCAAATTGCAAAAACACCTGTGTCAGAACGATACCTTTCTGTGGAGCAATAAATTCTACGCGGATTCAGGCACTTTTACGGAAATTTATAAAAACCAATTTGGCTGCGACTCCGTTACAACATTGGTAATTACAAAGTCGAATTTTCAAACATCCTTTTCAATCGACAGCACAGGGAAACCAACTTTACAATTATCTCGAAATACTAATTTACAGTCTAACAATGGTTCATGGACTTGGTGGGTTGACAACAGGGCTAAAGGCAATCAGGACACTGCTGTATTTGTTTGGAATCCAGACAATCAATGGCACAAAATGAAATTAGTTGACATCGACTCATGGGGCTGTAAAGATTCTACGGAGGCGCATTTTTTTAGTCCGAAAAATTCAATTGAACTGTATAATTCATTCACTCCCAATGGCGATGGATTGAACGATAAATTCGCATTTGAATCGACAGGAACTAATTTTCTGTACAGTTTTTATATTTATAATCGCTGGGGAGAATTGGTATATTTTACTGAAAATGCATCCATCCGAGATAGTTCCAAATATTGGAATGGGAATGTTAACAACGGTTCAATAGAATGTTCTGAGGGAACTTATTATGGTCAATTTTACACACAATTCAGTACTACCGTCCAACCCATTGATTCCCCCAACCCACAAAACAGGTCATTTTCGAAACCCATTTCCGTGGTTATTACCTTAATCCGATAATTAAATTGTTCAAAAACTCAATCCTCCCAATACCTAAAGCGAAGTAACAATTCAGAAAATGTACATTGATTTCGATCAATTGCTCTAGCCCGATGATTCCGGATAGTAACAGCTTGAAGGAAAAGTGCTTCCGCAACTTGCTGTGTATTTAATCCAGACGCATATGCCTTAATCACTCTCCACTCCGATTTGGATAATTTGGGTTTAGAGAAGTTGCCTAAACCAACATTTTGTGACTCTTGAAGAACAACTGGACAAAGATATTTATGTTGGTTCAATAGCAGGTTAATTATCCCCTGGTTCAAATTTTCAATATCTGAGGCCTTAGAAACATAACATTTAACATTCAATTGTGCCAATTCCTCAATTAATGAAAAATTCACGTGCGAACTATAAACCATAAAGGGAATGTTGTTATCACAACACAAAGCTGGAATCACCATACTCTTCCCTGATTTAATCTGTAAATCACATATAGCAGCTTGTATTGCTCCCTCCTCAATAAATATTTCAGCCTGCTCAATAGATTTAGCTTTGATGACTCTTGATTCTGGGAAACCCATTTTAACTGCATTACATACATATTCAAGCATTACTGGGTGATCGTCCAAAACCAAAACTGTTTTCATGTGTTTGATATTGATAGAATTTGGTGTACATATCCATTTTCTCGAATGACACTTAATGTACCTTGTAATATACGTAACCGTTCTTTTATAATAAATGAACCCCGTCCCACCCGACGAATCCTATTAGTCCAATTGCTCTCTTTGTATGTAAAATTAAAAAACAAAACGGACTTGTCTTCATAAATTTGTAAAATAATGTTATTTACATCACCATGTAAAAATATATTAGCAAAAAACTCTTGGGTTAAACGATAAAGATGGTGTAATTTTTCCATGTTCAGATCCGTATTTGCCTCAATAATTATCTCAACATTTCTACCACCAAATGTTAGCCCTTCACCTAGTTTCTGAAAACTCGATTTCCAATTATTCTCCATTAATTCGCGAGGATAAATATTCTCTACTAGATGCCTAATTTCATTGTGCAAATCTGTTAAATGAACAATAGAGTTTTTCATGGATAGTTCAGATTTCTGATTTTCTTGTTTACCAATCTCACTTATAGTAGATTTAATCCGCGTAATAGCGTATCCAATATAATCGTGTAAATCATTCGCTATTCTTTTCCTTTCAAATTCTACCCCATAGAAATTCATATTATATAATCGTTTGAGTGCTGTTTGATATCGCCTAACAATTAGAAAAGAAATTAATACCGAAAAGATCAACAAGCATAACGCTGGTAAAAGAATTATCCCTAGTCTAAATAAAAAATAATCGCCTGAAATTTGTAAGAATTGCAGCATATATAAAAATAATAACAAATAAATAAAAATAGGAATAATATATCAACCAATATGATTTAGACCAATCGAACTCTATATTGAACAAGGTGTATTGGAGAATAGTTAAGAAATAAAAAAACGCAATAGAAATAAAAACTATTGCAATCATACGTTTCTGAGCGGGCCCCATAATACATTCCTTAGCCTGATTCAATAAAATTAAAAAAGTTATGAAATACTGGAGTTGTAACAAAATCTCAATATTGAGGAGTATATTAAAAATCGTTACTATAATCACAAATAAAAAATGATCTTTTAAAAAGACAACCCCTTTTATTCCAATTGGTATAAATAATAATCCTAAAACAGAAAAGTAAATTTTATCCAACAATAAATGTGGCCTATTATACAAGAAATTTAACACGATAAACATGTTGAATAATAATAAAGCAAACACTCGTTTATTGTAACGCCAAATTAATTTTAAATCCTTAAAAAATAATACCAAAAATAAAATTCCAACTACGAAAATTATGGTACAAATCACCAAAAGACTCAAAATTGAATCCACTATAAAGGGGAATTTATTGGGCAAATAAACGGACATGGGAGTGCGTCGCCCAATATCACCCCCTGAGTAATATCCTCTCCAGTGCTATCAACTCCTACGACAACAGTAGTTAAAATTCCATTATCGATGGCAAAATAAGTTCTAACAGCTACAACACCAGCTTGATTCAATAAAACTTGATAATCTGAAGCTTCTATTCTTACAGACTTAGTCAAACCTTGAAATCTTGCATCATTTTGATAGTCATGTGTTTGCGAAATTGCAGTGGGTAAATTAATAATGTTGCTCATATTAAAAACTGCAATTAAGCAAATACATTGAACATTAGATTGATTAAAATTAATCAATTTTATAAGTCCAACAGAAACTTACTTTAGTATGATTTTATAAAATTGATTAAAACTTATCATTCTAATATAATTTACAATTAAGAATATCGCCCAAAGAAATAATCTCGTAAGCTACAATTCATGTAACTGAAGTGGCGAAGCTGTGAATACTACAAAATTGGCATTCACTTAGAATTTCTTCATAAAACCAAAAAATTAATTTTTTTTAAAAATATGAACAAACAACTTTTAGGCCTTGATTTAACCGAATGGATCGGTATCATCGGTGCTTTTGCTTGGATACCACAAATTATCAAGTGGATCAGGGAGTATTTTACCAAACCTAAACTTACAGTTGTTTCAGGAAGTCAAATAGAAATTGGTTATACCTATTTTGGCCCAATAATTAACCTGAGTCTAGCTTATTTGTCTGAGACTAAAACATCACTTATTGATAAGATAGAATTGGAATTAGTTCATGAAAATAACGACACACAAAAATTTTCGTGGGTTTGGTTTGAAGAAGTACTGTATTCCATGGACTTACCAGATTTCCAAAAAATCAACACGAAAAGACATCAGAATGCCATTGCAATTAAAATAGGTTTAGATGAATTAATAGAAAAAAAAGTTGGTTTCCTACAAAACTCATTTAAGCAAGAATATGACAAACTCTACAAACAACTGATTGAGGAGGCTATTGAATTTTATCAAATTGCCAAAAATTTGGAAGAATTGAAACTAAATAATTCATTTCGAAACCTTCAAAATTTACTCACTAATTCGTTCAATTGGAAATCCGGGAAATACAAAGCAAAATTAACGACTCACATTTCAATTGATAACCTACAAACACACTACGAATTCGACTTCTCTTTAAATTCATTAGACATTAAACTTCTTCAATCAAACATTGAAAACAATCAATTAAATCTCGAAAAGACTTTTATAAACAACGAAATAACCCTAAGAGATTGGCAGTGGGTTAATACAAATAAATTATAGATTAAAAACAAATTGATTAAAATTCACTGATGCTTAGTAAACTTTTTGACTTAATTCTTTTCGTAGACTGATATCTATAATGAGTTGTGCTAAATGATTAATCCGTGTGGTTTGTATATTGCCTGTCAATTGTTCAAATTAAAGATTTAAGCGATTTGTGCCGACAAGTCTAAGAGTATAAATATTTAAATATTACAAGTAAAATCCTTCTCGATACCGTTTAATTTCAAACTTTATACACCTAACAACAATCACCTAATGAATTGTCTGTCAAATTCGAACACCCAATCCAGCACATTGCGAAGAAGCACAGGCTTACATTCACTTTTTAACACTAATTTATGAACATAGAAGTTGAATATTTAGATGGTGCAGGAAATTTATCCATTAGAAATTATAACATTTCGAGACTTGCGTTATTAAAACATCTAGCAATTGCCGGTCAAGGGTTTTCGCTAAATCCTCAAAAATTTATCCGTACAATTGGAATGTTTTTACATTATAGTCAATACTTACAGCTTCGAGCCTTAAACAATGATAGGTTTTCTGAACCACCAATATCTTTGGCAGACCCAACTGAAAAAGCTCAATTTTCAAATATAGCGGGAAAAGCTATCGCGGATTATCTATCTAAAAGAATTGATAATAGTTTTTTCACGGTAAACTATGAAGCAGCAATGCGTATATTAGGAATGCCAATTCGTGGACAAAGACCTGATTTAATCGCATTTTCACAGAATTCAATGTTTGCAATAGAAGCGAAAGGATATTCAAGAGGTTTTGGTAACATGACAATCCATAAAAATCAGGCGGAAACTGGAGTAATTCCTGTAAATTATTCAGTTGCGAGTGTTAGCTATGACTTATATCATAAAGTGAGATGCAAATATCATGATCCATTCAATCAAGATGTAAGTTATAATAATGAGGTTTTACAAAAACTAACAAAGAATTATTATTCTGGACTTGAAAAATTTATTGAAAATAATTTCTTTAAGACCAGAATAATCACTATCAATAATGAAAAATTTTACGAAGTTGAACTTTCAATAAAAAACAATAATGAAGTTGATCATGATTTGCCATTTAGACATAATTGGTTTGAAGAAATAAGTAATTCCTTTCGTCTTCGATTAATATTGCCAGGGAATATAAAAGAATATGCTTCGAAAGGAATTACTGATAACTTAAAACCATTTTTACATGAAAATATAAACTCTGATGGTAATTATATTTATATAGATAATGACAGAGTAGGATTGAAAATGTTGGGGTGAGAATTAAAACGAGTGTTAAAAATGGTTAAACGAAATTGCTGGTTCTTATTTTTACGTATTCACTAATGACTTATTTTCTGTTTTTACATCACATCTTCTATTCAAAACAATACCCGATGAACAGTGAATATTTGAACAAATGAACATTGGGAATTCAAGTTTTTGAAAATATTTTTTCCTTTTTATCCCTAACAGTCTATACTAATCTAAAGTTCCATCTCAATATTTATCAAAGTGTCCAGACTCTTTTTCTTTCAAAAAAAATAAAATTAATTTAGTACATAATGGAAGGGATTACTACAAAAAATATCACCAACGAACTTCGCATGGAGCAGATCATCGAAAAGAAATCGATGCTTACAAATTTGCAAGCATACTAGTAATTATACGCTGTTTTAGGGTATAATTACCGTTTTTATTTACATTATTTATTGTATAGATTTGTTAGGGAGAGATATTTTCTGAGTGCTAAAATTTGGGTAAGCATTTAAATAAGTTAGGTACAATTTTAAACATCACTACATCAAACAACAAAAACAATTGCATATGACAGATTCTTATCCTTACATGGTAGCAAATGGGAAAATTTCCCAGATACTAGACAAACTTCGAAAAGCAGCCGAACCATCAAAATTTACTCATTCTTTTCTAACTCAACTTGGTTTTGCAAGTACAAATGACAGAGCGATAATTCCGCTGTTGAAAAAGTTACAATTCTTAACTGATGACAGTACGCCAACTGCAAAATATAAAGACTTACGTGACCCAACACGTTTTAGAAGTGTACTTGGAGAACAAATCAAAGAGTTGTATAGTGACTTGTATGCAATTAACACCAAGATTCATGAAGCAAATGAAGATGAAATAAAAGGAGCTATCAGCAGGGTAACAGGAAAAGACGAGACTTCGGTTACACGATTTTATACAACATATAAAACATTAACAGACATTGCAGAATTTGATGAACCAATCATCACGCCTGTAAAACAAGCTGTAGAATCAAAGCCAGAATCACATGAAACTGAGAAAAAGAAACCTGAAGTTAAAATTCCAACACATACAATTGGCTCACCAGATTTTCATTACAATATTCAAATTCACTTGCCTGCGACAACCGACATTGCAGTTTACAATGCAATTTTTAAAAGCATAAAGGAAAACTTAATGTAAAATGAAAGACTCTAAAAAAATAAAAGAATTTATTTTTAATGGATTGCTTCTAGATGACACTCTAGACAAACTTGCCGATTCAGGAATATCAGTTAGAGAAGGTCAAAAATTAGTTGGTGTAAGTCGAATAAATGAAACCGATTTCAGTCCTAGAATTATTTACAACGCAACAAAGATGTCATCTGTTTTTATGGTTTTCTATTGCTTAGAGAATGCTGTTCGTGAATTGATACAAGAAAGGCTTGCAGAGAGACACGGCTTAACGTGGTGGAATAATAAAATCCCAAAAAGTATTAGAGATAATGTTGAAAAATTAAAGGACAAAGAAAAACTAAATAGATACCATGCACAGCGCTCAGCAAATAACATAGGTTACACATTCTTTGGACAATTATGTCAAATTATAATTAATAATTGGGAAGATTTCTCAGATTTGTTTCCCGACCAGCACTGGATAAATTCAAGGTTCAATGATTTAGAAATGTCCAGGAATATAATAATGCATACGGGTAATCTTCCTGAGATTGAAATTGAAAGAATTGAAAGCATATGCAGGGATTGGTTAAGACAAGTAGGATAAAAACTGTACCTAACAGGCGTTTGGCTCAATGGCTGGTGACGTGCTTAATTGAACATTCTACCTCGCATCAACTTTTGTGGTGTATTGACAGTTTTGTGCTCCGAAATCCGCCACTGCACCAGACGTTATGTTTTGTAAGGCAACTTGGACAATGCAACCAACCTGATTGACTAATCGCATTAATTATTTTTATTTCACCCAAAGTGAGTTCATTCAAAAATATAAATGTCCAGTTTTTTTGCTAATTTACTGGACAAATACATTATCTTTGCCTTAAGATAAAAAGATGAAAACGACTGAATACATAGCATTTACTATAGATAGACTACCAAAGGGCTATGTATTCACCTATGCCGATTTTGCTACAGAGGTTAATCAAAAAGAAGCGATAATTAAAGCCTTGAATCGGATGGTGGCTTCTGGCAAAATTGCCAAATTATCAAAGGGGAAATACTATAAGCCCGAAAACACACCATTTGGTGATCTTCAACCTAATCAGTCACAGGTAGTAAAAGACCTGTTGGAAGAAAACGGAAAAATTACCGGATATCTCACAGGGTATAGCATTTACAATCAGTTGGGCTTAACCACTCAAGTAAGCAATACCATACAGATAGGCAAAAATCAAGTTCGCCCTAACTTCAAAAGAGAACGTTATACCATTGCATTTGTAAAGCAGAAGAATACTATCACCAAAGAGAATATTCCATTGTTGCAACTACTTGATGCCATACGCTACATTAAAAAAATACCAGACAGCAATAACGAAACATTATGCAAACGGTTTTTAGCCATCATTAAAAATCTTTCTGAAAAAGAAACCAATACCATGGTTCGTTTGGCATTAAAATATTCTCCTGCTACAAGGGCTTTATTAGGGGCATTGTTAGAGCAGCTTCAAGTAGAAAAAAAAACAGAAGCACTTTTCAAGTCCTTGAACCCAATCACTAAATATAAGTTGACAGGTGTAGCAAAAGTTTTATCTACTACCGAAAAATGGAACATAATATGAAACTACACCAGGACATAAAATTATTTTCCGACACGTTAAGGGCTGCATCGCAGCACTTGGACATCAAATTGGAGTTTGTAGAGAAAGATTACTGGATAACATTAGTGTTAAGTCGTTTGGCAAAAAGTAAATATGTTGACGAGTCGGTTTTTAAAGGAGGCACATCATTATCGAAAGGTTATAATTTGATTGAACGATTTTCTGAAGATGTAGATATTGCCATTATCAATAATAACGAAAAAACAGGCAACGAAATCAAGAACATCATTCGTACAATTGAAAAAGAGATCACTTCTGATTTAACCGAACTGCAAATGGATGGGATAACCAGTAAAGGTTCTAGATTCAGAAAATCGGTTTTTGAATACATTACTACTGAAAAAGCCAATGCAAACAATAAACTCATTATTGAAATAAATTCATTTGCAAATCCTTTCCCTTATCAACGATTGACGATAAAAAGTATGGTATTTGATTTTTTAACACAAATAAAAAATGAAAAATACATTGAGCAATACAATCTCCAATCTATCGAAGTAAACGTATTAAGTAAAGAACAAACGATTTTGGAAAAGATGGTCTCGTTAATCAGATTTTCATTCAAGGAAAATACGGTCGAAAGTATTTCTGGGAAGATAAGGCACTTCTATGATTTATTTTACCTGATGAAAAATCCAGAATGTATTGAATTTGTGGCATCGGTTTCATTCAAGAAACAATTTAATGCCATACTGCAACACGATCGAGAAATGTTTGAAGAGCCTACGGGTTGGCAAACTAAATCAATTTCAGATTCTCCCTTAGTTGCTAATTTTTCGATCGTTTGGGAACAATTAAAAGAAAAATATCGAACAGAGATTTCAGCTTTAGCCTACCGTCCTATTCCAGGTGAAAAAGAAGTTGCTGAATGCTTTGAAAAATTAATAGAACGAATTCAATGAAATTCGTTTTGAAGTAGGTTTGGTAAAATTTCCTTCTGACCTAACACGCGCAATTACTTTGCGATTAATCAAGTGAAAGGGTTAATGCATATTCCTGAAATTCCAAAACTTAGACCCTTCCAGGATGATATACAGCGGATGATTCAAGCCATGGCTAGTTTAGAGGAAGGAGAAGATTAACATTCCTAAAGACTACTAATAATTATATCCTGTTTTAGGGTATAATTACCGATTTAATTTACATTACTTAATGTATAGATTTGTTGGTGTAGGGATATTTGCTGAGTGCTTGGCCTATATAAGTAAAGTTAACACATAAACAAGTTACAGGCAATTTATACTAACAACAACAATTAAACATGGACAACAAAAGTATTTTTGATTTCCTATCGAATAAGGAGATTCTATTATCGCTGTTTACAATAATTTTCACAGTAGCCTATGGCTATGCAGCTGCATTTGTTTTAAGACGTACTAGAGAAAAAAGAGCCACTCGAAAAAATACGTTTATAGAGACATTTATTAAAGGCCTATCTGACAACACAATTGAAAATTCAGAGGATTTGCTAAATGTGTATTCAGGAATTACTAATCTTAGCATAGAAGACTTAACGAATAAGCAGGATTTGAACAAATGGCTAAGAGAAATTTTGGCAAAACTTGTAAATAAAGAAGTAGGTAAAGATTTTACGCCTGATCAGACTATTACTATAAAACATAAAATCACTGAATTTATAAATAGAAATGAAAAGGCAAATCCCTTTACAGACTTACCGGACACAGAACGAAATATTATCAATGATATAAGCACCTACAATAAAGTTGGTGACATAGAATCAGTTGACCGAAAAATAAATGAACTAAGTAGTGTAATCATAACTCGACATGAGCAGCAAAAGAAAATAGAGAGTTTAAATAAATGGTCAATTCCTCTTGCTGTGATTGGACTAATACTGACGATAATTTTTGGAATACTGTCAATTATATAAAACTGCCTGTAACACAGGGTTTATGTCAGGTGATGTGAAATGCAAACTTGGAGCTTTGTGCTTCTATCAAAGTTTCTGCTTAGTTAACAGTGAAGTGTTTCGAAATCGACACCTACGGGGTAGCCGCAACCCGTTATCGATCAGTGTAAAAGACGACACTGCCAAGAATTAACAGATAGACGAACAAAAAATTACAAAATGAAAATAATAATAGGTTTCAACTTTACAAAAAACGACTTTAGATTTTGTGTTCTTGACGGGAAAACATACCCTCCGAAAATTATTGAGAAGAACAGAATAGTTTATCCAAACAATATGGACACAGCCGATTTAATGGAATGGTTTGAAACTCAACTTTCATTAATCATAGACAAGCACCAACCCGACCAAATATCTCATAAAATTTCTTTAAACTTGACGACATTGGACCAAATAAGGACATCTTGTTATCCTCAAGCTATTTTGAATTTACTTGCTAAAAAGAAAAATATTTCAATAAACGATTACTCTGCACAAGCTATCAATGCGACTAAGTTTGGACAACCTAAAAAGACTGACGTATTCGCATACATTGACCCAATCATTGGAACTCATCCACCATATTGGGACAAACCTACAAAGGAAGCTGTATTAGTTGCTTGGTTCAATCTATTATAAAATGGTAGGAACGACTATTGATAAATTTCAAATAATAGACCATTTAGGTAATGGTTTTTTTGGACACGTTTTTTTGTGTTACGACCCTTTTCTACAAAAGGAAATTGCAGTAAAAGTTATAAAAGTACCTGACCCCGACAAATTTGTAAACGCTGTTAAAGAAGGACAAACTCTTGACTTATGCCGTCACAAACATATTATTGAAGTAAAAGATGTTAGAGCAACGCTTTATAATGCTGAACCAGTTGTAATAATTGTGATGGAGTACCTTTCTAAAGGTTCAATTCAAAAGCACATTGAAAAAAGATTTATTTCCGTAAAGGAAGCCTGTAAAATTATACAGCAAAGTTTGTTGGGGCTTGAACAAGCCCACAACAACAACGTTTTACACCGTGATGTAAAACCTGGAAATATAATGTTTGGCGACAACGGAGAAGCTAAACTTTCGGATTTTGGTTTGGCTATAAATTATCACTCTGACCCAAGCGATGTATTAGGATACAGTCCTCATCAACCATTGGAAGTAATTGAAGGAAATCCGATGGATAAACTGAGTGATATTTATGCAACAGGAATTACGTTTTACAGACTGCTAAATAACACCAATAAACTTCCTTTCACTTTTAAAACCAAAGACGAATGGCTGAAAGCGGTTAAAAAAGACCAATTCCCACCACGACAATTTCTACCACACATTCCAGACAAGGTTTTAAAAATCCTAAATAAATCAATACACAAAACTAAAACGACACGTTTTCAAACTTGCACAGAATTTAGACAAGCATTAGAAAAACTAAACTTTAATATTGATTGGGTTTATCTTGACTTTGACAACTGGACAGGACACAATAACGGAGACTCTTTTACACTTAACAAATACAAAAAACGGAGTGGCTGGGTTATTGACTTCAAGAAAAATGGAATACGCAGAAATGAACATTGTTTTGCAAATCTTCCTGACGAAAAAGTAGAAAAAGAATTTTTTAAAATAATCAAGGAAACTAACCTATTATAAACTTGACTGAAATGGACGACAGAAAAGAACATCGAACCGATAATAGCAGTTTGGCAAAGGTGGCGGTTCAGTGCTATGCAGACACATTTGTATTTAATCAAAGTTGGTTCTCCGCATCAACTTTTGTGGTAAAAATCGATATCTTGGCCAAGCCGTAAACCGTAAGTCGCAATGGTAATAATACACTGAATCTATAATCATGAATAAAAAATGTTGAACTTTATTAAGAATGGGATTAATCAGGACTTGGCAACAGACTTGATTACAAAAGTGTATCAAACCCCTATTAACTAGACAGAATCACTGTTAGAGTTTAGGTCTAATTTCTCTATTAGTAATTGAGTTTTTTAGGCATTTGGAACAAAAATGATAATTTTTTGGGTTTAAGAGGAGCTTAACTCTCCCCCATACCATTCCCGTTCATTGAGTTATTCCTGGCAAGTTGCTCTACAGTAGAGTTTGGTTCCGCTTCACTCAACACAACGAAGTTAACAATTTTAGATTGATTCCACTTTTGTTCTGGGGTAATTCTTCCAAGGTTACCATGTTTTCTGTATTTATTATACCATTGTTTATGTTTCCTAAATGTAATTAAGGCGTCGTAATAACCACTAAATTCAAATCTGTCAATAACTTCCCTTTGGACTATGCTATGAAAGGCTTCGATGTAGGCATTTTCCTCCGGTGTAGCAATGTGGGTGAACTCTTGTTTTGCTTCAGTTGTCTGTAAGTATCTCTTTACATCATTGGCAATAAACTGGCTGCCATTATCATTTCTCACAACAACACCTTTAATACCATGCTCTTGATTAACCCGCTTAAAGGCATTGATAACATCAATTTTACGTATACTACGCTGCAATATTTGATCCAATACAATCCGAGTATGAACATCCAAAATGGTTAATAAATAATAGTTGCGTTTCTCTCCATCGATACATACATATTTAATATCTAAGCAAATACAGTCCATTGGGCGTGCGGTTGTAATCTTGCGATGTTGAACAAATTGCCTGTTGCCCGAAGTGCGAATAACCTTGCCAAGTAATAGTTTATTCTCATTCATCAATCGATACACTTTTTTCGGATTAATGATATAATTCCGGTCGCGTAACTCCGAAGTTATATTGTGATATCCATAACAACAGAATTCATTTTGTAAAATATTTTTTATATCACTTACTACCATTTCATTGCTGTGTATGCTGCCATCGGTCTTGTATTTACACGTGCTTACACGTATTCCTCTGCGGTCTGTTTTCGGCTTATAATAATGGCTACTGTGAGGCAAGTCAACCCACTTTAGCAGATTTGTAATACAGGTATTTGATTGATATCTTTTCACTACTGTTATTTTCTCTTAGTTTGAATAGGAGTATTTTTTTAAACAGTTCGCCTTATACTTCTATCTGGAGTGCTTGCTTGGCTATAATCTTTTTTAACCGTTCGTTTTCTTCTTCTAAGGCCAGTAATACTGGATCTACGCGCTTGTAGGATGGCTTTAACCCATCAAGACCTTTTTCCAAATACTTCTTCTTCCATCTAATAAATAATGATGGTGCAATGTTGTACTTCCTACAAGTTGCCGTCTGGCCTTCTCGTTGTGACTCATGTAGAATCGATTATCGTTCCTCTGGACTAAATGATCTTTGGGTTCTCATTTCTTCGATAAATTTAAGCAGACCTAATCTGTTTTAAAAAATTTATCCAATTATTTTGGGGGCTAGTACACAAAACTCTAATTTTGCATGGAATACATAACCTTTGTTCAGGTTATTAATTGTTTATCATTTTTTTTATAAATTACTGTCCCCTTTTTACTAATTAGCATTATTAATCCCCTATTCATTATTTTTCAGCACAATACAAACATAAATGAGATTCAACAATTTACATTTTTAGGTTAAAACATTTGCATTTTGCTTGAGTAACAATTAAACAACAATAGACAATGTTGTAGATGATTAATCTCTGAATGAATTGATTGTCACACTAGAGGGAAAATTCAAAATAAGTTTCATTTTCCTGTTTTTTGATGCAAATCAATCAATATCATTTATTTCATGGTATGCACCTTTGAAAACAATATTTCAAAATCACCATGAAAAATCGTTTTCTGAACATCGCCCTATTATTCTTATTGATTACCATTTCAAAATCAGCGTTCGCCTGGAATGTAACAGCAAGCTCAACTAATGCAGGTAACGCAAATTCCCCCAACATTTGCAGAAACATCCAGCAAAATGGAAGTTTAACTGCTTCAGTTTGGTTCTATCACGCACTTCCAACACCCAAAGCCAGTATTAGACTTGTAGAAGTAGATGACAATGGGAATATAAACCAACAAAAACTATTTCAATTAAACTACTCTGGATTATTCTCACCAACAAAGCGTATTGAGATACATCGTTTATTGTTGAATCAAGATAGTAATTCATATATCTTACTTGGTACAGCCCACAACCCAAATACAGGATCGCCTACAACACAGTCTTTTTTATTAAAAATCGATAACTTCTTAAATATTTCAGGATTCAAATTTTTAGATCAACATTTTAATTACTATGATTTTACTATTACGCCGAAAACAGCTAAAATTATATGTGTTGGAACACTTGGAATATTCAACCGATTAAAAGTACCAAGTAGAAAAGCTGTGATTACTGTACTTGATCAAACTTTCAATTGTATGGGCTTAAATGTAATGCCTGAAAGTTTACCAGGTGCTGGTAATATACCCAGATTTGACAATATCAAAGTAATCAAATCTTATTTTAACTCGATTACCAACGAAGAAAAAATATTAATTGCTGGACACATTACACGAGACTCAACTGTAACTTCTGTCATTACGAATTATATACCTGAAGTTTTTGTATCTAGTATAATAATAAATGCTTCCGGTTCTATTACAAATCAATGGTATAGTGTTTTAGATTCTTATATTAACAGCCATGCAACTATATGTCAGGTTGTACCTTGCGATTTACTTTATGATGAAAATAGAAATACCATTGCATTGCTATCATCATCTACCGCCCTTAATTCAGGGAATTTTTTAACCTCCCATATAACACTCTTTAATTCAATTACTGGTAATTCAACAAAATACGCACTATATGAAGGTCAAACCTCTCTAAGTTCCCCTAATCCTTCAACCCATACTGTTTATGGACAGTCAATTTATCTAAAAAATGACGGAAAATACTGTATAAATGGATGGACGAATAATTACATTATTTCAAGTTCAGTTACAAATCGATATAATTTTTACGTAGTTGATTTTGATCCGAGCTCTTTAACATTTGATTCGATGCAATTAGTAATTGGTACGAGCAATTTATATGTCGGGACTCAGCCTACAGATTTTTATGGTTTGTACACGGACACTGGATATTCTGAAGGTACTACCTTTTATTCTCTAGGGGTCTACAACACCGCCCATTCAATGACTAATTATGTTGATTCATTTGGGAATGACCAACATGTAGTTATATGGATTAACACTATTGGGATTAATAACAACAGTAATAATAGATTACGCATTTGGAGTAGTAAGCCTGGACAAGGCGATGGTAACAATTTTTGTACAATCCCAAAAATATCTGTTTCTTTTGCGACAGATGATGTATTGTCCCAACTGAAAACAATAAACTGGCAGTATATTTATTGTTTTGAATTTCCACAAGGATCATTTGATGAATTAAATATGGATTTAGATCCTAGTCTCTGTGATGGTATAATCGATTAAATTATTAAATTGCAATATGTTGAAATTAAAAATCATTTTAGTATTACTACTATTAAATGTCCCTAAACTGGGAATTTCACAAACAAGATTTATTCATCCAGTTGGAGGATGGGTAGAAGTCCTGCCCTTGGGTCAAAATAAATACCAAGTTGACATTCAAATGCTTCTAGCCGTAAGTGGAGCATTGAGCAATTATGATACTCATATTGAACGAATCAACCTAGACACAAGCGTTGAATTTACCCTAATGGATTCAGCAGGTAGTAAATTAAGTCTTCCTGCTAAATTTATACATGGATACTTTTTCAGCCAAAAAGACACTACCAATCAAACAATTAGCAAAAAACAAGTTTTATGGAACAACTATTATAAAAATCAATTTCGTTGTACCGTAGATTTAAATAACTCTAACATCAAACTCCTTCTCGATGTAAATTCAAGGTATTTTGACTTTTATTGTAATTTTACCTCCGAACCATTCTCCATATATTCGCTAATTGAGACGTACAACTTAGAAAAACCCCATGAAAGCCCCATTGCTCATACTCGATTGTATCTTCAAGAACTTACTACCAACGAAAGGAGTTTAGTATTTTCAAACTGTGCCTTCAGTAAATTCGCAGACTACAATGCAAACACCTACCAAGCCGTTAATTATTACAATCCCGGTGTCTATGGTAAATACGGCGATTCTGTTTACATGGAATTGGTTCAACCACAAACTTCTCTCAGTGTAAATCCCTATCTTAAAAACTTCTCAGCTACCGCACCTGCATATTCCTATTGTCCAGACAGCAGTAACAGTTGCACCGCCAGACCCAATTCGTATCCAACCCAAGGATTTTACTTCAATAATCAAACAGGAGATATAGTTTTTACCTCCATGAAACCCGCTCAGTTTATTCGATTTGCAATCAAAGCACATCATTTTCGAAAAAACAGCAAAGGGCAATGGCGATATTTGGGGTATTCCATTTTGCACCATGGGATGATGACTTCAAAATCAATTTTCCTCATGGACAAATCAGAGCTCACTTTGTTTCCGAGATTTATAATGCCTACCGATATTAAATTATGCGAAGGCGACTCGGTTACTAGCGTAATTAAAACCCATGTTAATGAGCCGTTGGAGAAATACACGGCTACCCTAGCCGGCAACTTCCCCAATGCCTCCGTAACCACCGATTACAGTTCCGGAAATTCCACCCCCACCTTTCGATTGAAAGTGGTGGCTAAAAAAGGCGATAATTCTCCAACTCCGAGCATAGTTACATTGCGAGTGCATGCTGATTCCAACTGGACCCGAGGCGAGGCAGCTCGTTCTGTGCCCGTTTACGTCTATAAACCCATCAACCCCGAAATTGAAGTCAGCACCAATGGTTGCAATAATCTCAAAGCCGTTTTTAAAGGTGCCAATACCGATGTACCCGTGAAACTCACTTGGTCGCTGCACGAGAAATCCCCCTCCTCGCCTGCCATCTTTACCAGCTCCGCAGAAGAGTTGGTTTACTCAGGCTTGCTGCCCGAAAAATACTTCGTTAAGTGTTATGTAATCCCCCAATTAGCCAGTTGCAAATGCAGCGGTAAAACCGTGATGGACTCCTTGGACATGAAAAAACTGTGGCCCGGATTGGACTTCCAACTCAACCGAAATTCGGTGTGTTTGGCGGATTCTACCAAGGTTTACTTCCCTAAAAACATGCAAAAGTTCAAATCCAACATCGCCTATTCATGGGAAGTAAATGGTAAAAAAGTAGAACCCAACCGACCCGATACCCTCGCGGTTCGATTAAGCGCAGGTTCCACCATCAAACT
>JACCDW010090481.1_pt1 | contig 29332 bp, 31 predicted proteins | sample 7449781 | NCBI WGS metagenome assembly JACCDW01 (sample SAMN15323449, study PRJNA562643) | freshwater metagenome | isolation source: river surface water | place: USA:Blue River Watershed | collected 2017-08-18
ACTCTTTTCCTTAGTCGGACGCTTAATCAGTACCCGTTTCATGTTCACATGCTCGGTATCGCTGGCGCAAGAGGAAGACCGTGTTTAAGGATTTCTTAAACACCCACATATCGAAGGAAAAGTAAAACATGGCAACAGGCACAGTTAAGTGGTTCAACTCTGAAAAGGGTTTCGGTTTCATTGCAGTTGATGGTGGCGGACAAGATGTATTCGTTCACTACTCAGCAATTCAAGGAAACGGTTACAAGTCCCTTGAAGAGGGTCAGGCAGTTTCATTTGAGGTCGTACAGGGTCCAAAGGGTCCTCAGGCTGATGCAGTAAACCCTGCCTAATAACACTAACTAGCTTTACTAAAAATCCCCGGTGCGATGAGCGCCGGGGATTTTTTTATATTTATTTTTTAGGCGGTGGCGGAATCTCACCAACTTTTGCTAATTGCGCAGCAACAGCTTTTGCAGGAGATAAATCTTTTCCTTGATTCCATGCTTCTAAATACTTCCACGGCAATACAACTCCGCGACGTACCCACCATACATTTGGTTGTGATGGTGTTGGCCAAGAAATTCCAAAGTGAAGATGTGGCGCAGTTCCGCGAGCACTTCCCGTGCTTCCAATTGTTCCAAGTATTTGTCCTGCCTTAACTGCCACACCAGGCTCGATGCTTCTCACAATTGTGCGCAAGTGTGATCCGTAATAGCGCACTCCATCTGTGCCAATCACAGAGACATACAATCCCCCGCGATCAATACCTAAATTAGTTTTACCGCTCCAGTTATCTGTGCGACTTACTTCATCAACGACGCCTTCAACGGGTGAAACAAACTTGCACCCTTTATTAGCCAAAATATCGGTGGCCGGATAATCGTGGTGGGCGCGCGCATAGTTGACCTTGCAATCAGGGACTGGAAACACATAGTTCGGAGCTGCCACAGTAGGGGTGATGGTGGCTGTGAGCAATATTGCAACGATTAATGCAGTGCGTCTAAACATACTGCCGAGGTTATCGCATGACCTTGTGAGAAGATTGTATGTGCTCAAGTTTTCATACATGGCGATGTTGCTCTTTGTGATCTGCGGATCATTCTGGCTAGAAATTGTCCTTAAAGTTGGCGTACTCCGCCGAATTAAAAGAGCTGCCCTGAGCATCGCACCCGTTTCTCTTTTGTTTTTGATTTGGGATGCTTACGCAATCAAGCAAGGTCATTGGTTCTTTGATCGCCAGCAAACACTGGGCATTTATGGTCCATTTGATATTCCTCTCGAAGAATTTCTCTTTTTCACCATAATTCCGCTCGCTTCAATCATGACAATTGAAGCTGTCACCACAGTAAATAAGCATTGGAAGCAGCGTTATGACGTATAGCCAAATCGCAATTGCTGCGGCAATCATTGCAATCATTATTGATTTAACTGTGTCCAGCCAACCGCTTTTAAAGCGCCGTGCATTTTGGGCATCTTATGCAATCATTTTGCCATTTCAATTACTGACAAATTGGTGGCTAACTTCTCGAAATATAGTTATGTATAGCCCTGATGCAATATTTGGAATTCGTATTGCGTCCGCTCCGGCTGAAGATCTGCTCTTTGGTTTTGCCTTAATTCTTGGCGTAATGGGTATTTGGGAATACCTGGGCAGGCGCGGAATTTCTAGGGATTAAGAATTAAAAGTAAGATTCAACAGCAGTGAAGGGGCGGTAGCTCAGTTGGTTAGAGCCCGGAACTCATAATTCCGTCGTCGTCGGTTCGAGCCCGACCCGCCCCACATGACAACAATTGTTAAAAAATGGAGCACTAAAGATGCAAAGAAGTGCATCGCTGTTCCTAGCGATCTCGATAACAAATATTCGCGCGGAGTACTTGGCGTAATTACTGGTTCTGCGCAATATCCAGGTGCGTCAGTTCTTACAACTTCGGCTGCAGCTGCAACAGGTGTAGGCATGATTCGCTTTTATGCATCCAGTGGTCTTGATCATTTAGTACTACACCAGACTCCTTCTGTTGTATGTCATCCAGGAAATGTCTCTGCATGGATAGTTGGTTCAGGCATAGATGCGCGTAAGTACTCTTCACTTACTACTTGGATTCGTTATCGCCATTTCAAATCATTAAAAATTCAAGGAGTACCAACGGTGCTAGATGCTGGTGCTTTGAAATTGGCAGGACAACTTGAACAACCAACAGTGATTACACCCCACAGTGGCGAACTCGCACGTTTGCTTAATTCACGTGGAGTTTCAGTGACAGCCGAAGCAATCGAAGGTAATCCAAAGAAGTGGGCAATGACTGCTGCAAAAACTTTGGGCGTGACAGTACTTCTCAAGGGCTCTCGCACATACGTTGCAAATGATTCAGAATTAATCGAACTTCCTATAGCAACGCCATGGCTTGCAGCAGCAGGAACCGGTGATGTTCTTGCAGGAATTCTCGGAGCATTAGTTGCTACACATCTCATCGAAGTATTAAATGATTCAAATTACTTGGCTTCACTGGCTGCAACGGCTGCATTAATCCATGCAAACGCAGCAAAGAGCGCATCACGCGGTGGACCGATTTCTGCTGAATCAATAATTCCTGAGTTACGCTCAGTTATCTCCCAAATTCTTAAATAGGATAAACACGGCGACTAATCTCTTCCTTTTGAGTAAGAGGTGACTTACAGTCACTTATGAGTATTTACTCAACAGACTTTCCACTCTTAACTCTGCTTCAACGCGAGACACTTTCGATGCTCGCCCAGGGAATGAGTAATGCTGAAATTGCACGGCTTCACTTTGTTACCGAAAAATCTGTTGAGCAGATGGTTGGCAGAATTGCTCGAACTCTAAATATCTGCCCTCACGTAAGCAGCAATATGAGAGTTCTATTAACTCTTGCTTTTCTCACAGGATTAAAAGAGGTTGTTGTTTAAGGTAATCAGGTATCGTCCGCGAAATGGATACCGATCTGGGCACTCTTCGTTCTAGGTGGAATGAAGTATTAGACCTGCTCGAATCCAACGATCGAATAGCTTGGTTGGTTTTCTTCGATGCTCGTCTTGCGTCTTTTGAGAACAACGTGCTGACTTTAGATTTCTCAGATGCACGTAAGTTTGCATCAAGTCACGAATATCAAGCGGTGCGACCAAAACATAAAGAGGTTCTTGCTTCTGCAATTAACGAAGTTTTTGGGCTTGATGTTGTGATTGAAGAGTTGGCATGAAAAACAAAACTCTGCTCATTGCAATTGCACTCTTTGCGGTATTTTCAAATGGCTTTGTTTCAGCCCATGCAAATGAAGTTCCAGTGATCAATGACGCTGGTCCTCTGGCGGCAATTGAATTAAAGGGACCGGGCTCACGTATTCATGGCGCCGACATCAGTAGATGGCAGCATCCAAATGGAAAACTCATTAACTTTAAAAAGATGCGTGAAGCTGGTTTAAATTTTGTGATGATCAAGGGATCAGATACTCGGGATGAAGCCGACGCGCTTGCCCGTAAGTGGCTCAAGATTGATCGTGAAGCAGCGCACGCTGCAGGTATCTATACAGGTTTTTATCACTACGCAGTCTTGCCTAACGTGCCAACAAAATCTTTAGTAATTAAAGATGCTCAGGTACAGGCACAAAAAGTTTTGTGGCGCATTGCATCAATTGGTGGTTTAACTGAAAAAGATCTTCCAGTTGCACTAGATATAGAAAATAAGTGCGTTCAATACCGTTCAAGTGGCAGCTGCTCTAAATATGCGTCGCGAAATACAGTGACTACGTGGTCTGAAACTTTTTTACGTGAAATTTGGCAAAAAACTGGACGCAAGCCGATTCTTTATTCGTACTCAAATTTTCTTGAAAGCTCTATGAAGCGCAGTCCTGAATTAGCCCAATACCCACTCTGGCTTGCGCAATACGGCATTGATCCAGCGGTGCCAACAAATCATCCCGGTATGAAAAATAGTGGTTGTTATGTGCACTCATGGACTGCAGCAAATTGCAAAGCACAGTGGACTATGTGGCAGTACACCTCATGTGGAATTGCACCTAAGTATGGGGTGCCGGGTTCCAGATTAGATCTCAATGTATTTAGAGGAACACCTGATGCATTTGCTTCATTGCGCAAGGGTTCATGGACACCAGAGCCTGCAGATTTCATGCCCGTAGGCGAACCAAGTTTTATGACTATTAAATCTGTGACCTTTAGTAATACCAATCGACCGCTAGTTGTTGATGTCGATGTTATGCGTCCAACTCTCGAACCAGTAGTAACGGGCACTGTGAAGTTTGTTCAAGATCCAGCAAATCCAATGGGGGTTTCTCTCAAGCAGAGAGTAGAACGCGCAACCAGCGGTTCATGGACTCTCTCGGTTGCAGGAATACCTGCCGGTGTCTGGAATGGAACGATTGTTTTTGAAGATAACTCAGAAACACACGCAACTTCATCGCAACCAATTACTGTGACGATTGAGCAAGCTTTAACGACACCAACTCCTAAGCCAACAAAGAAGCCTGTAGCAAAACCAAAGACAGATGGTTGCCGAGGTCAGATTAAAAACTAAGCGCTAGCTAGTGCTTCTTCGATAGATTCAATTTCGCGCTCGGCAATATCTAGATATGCGTTGACGGAATCCTTTTTCTGCTTTGGAGTCCATCCAAGTACTGGCGCAATTATTGTTGCAACGTCATTTGCTAAATCCATTGCGCTATTTGGTGCTTCAAAGGCCAGTCGTGTGCGGCGTGAAATAACGTCATCAACGCTGCGTGCGCCTTCATGACTTGCGGCATAGTAAATCTCTGCTTTGAGATACGGCAGATCCTTTGTCAGTGGCTTTGCAAGCTTTGGATCATCGTGGATAACTTCGAGAACTTCACTGATGAGTGAGCCATAGCGATTGAGTAAGTGAATAACACTTTCGGTACTTAGCCCGCTTTCATCTGCGATTTGCTCAGCTTGTTGCATCAATGCGTAGTAACCATCGGCGCCAACAATCGGAAGTTTATCTGTGACACTCTCTGCAATTAAGCGGCGTAACTCAATGCCAGCCAAATCAATAACATCTTTACCCATTACGCGATAGGTCGTGTACTTGCCACCGGCGATACTGACAAAGCCTGGTGCGCTGCGATCTACGGTGTGCTCGCGTGAAAGCTTTGTTGTTGTCGAGTCTTTCTTATTTGCAACGAGCGGGCGCAATCCCGCATACACGCCAATGACATCTTCAATTTTGAGTTTTGGTTTTAATACTTTATTGGCTTCATTGATGATGTATTCAACATCTGCGCGATCAGCGAGTGGTTTGCCACGATCACCGGTGTAGGGAGTATCAGTTGTACCAACAATCCACTTATCTGTCCAAGGAATCAGAAAGAGAACCGAAACCGCAGTCTTTAAAATTATTCCTTCTTTAGATTTAATCGCGTTCTTTGGCAGAACAATATGAACACCTTTACTCATGGTGACGTTATAGCCGGCTTTAAGTCCAAATGATTCATGAAGCTCATCGCTCCAGATGCCAGCACACATAACTGTGGCTGTGGCTTTAATTGTGATCAATTTTCCTGTTTCGATATCGCGAGCTTTCACACCGAGTACGCGCTTGCCCTCTTTAACTAGTGATTCAACTTTCACGCCAGTTGCAATAACGGCCCCGTGACGCGCTGCTGTGCGAGCAATCATCATTGTGTGACGAGCATCGTCAACCTGTGCGTCAAAGTACTTAATTGCACCAGTGACAATATCTGGACGAAGAGATGGTGCGATTTCAGCAATCTTCTTTTGGCTGATGTGTTTGTGTCCAGGCAGTGCACGTTGGAATCCACGAAGTGCGTCATAAAGTGCAAGACCTGCACCAACGTATGTGCGTTCGCGAACTTTTTCGTGAAGTGGATATAAGAATGCAAGTGGCTTTACTAAGTGCGGAGCAAGGGATGAAACCATTAACTCGCGCTCGTGCAGCGCTTCGCGGACTAATTTAAAGTCGTATTGTTCTAAGTAACGCAGGCCGCCATGAATTAGTTTGCTTGAGCGACTAGATGTTCCGGATGCAATATCTGATGCTTCAACGAGGGCAACTTTTAATCCACGTGATGCTGCGTCGAGTGCCGCTCCGACGCCGGTGACTCCGCCACCGATAACTAGAACGTCAAAAGTCTGTGTGGCTAAAGATTTAAGCGCTTCATCGCGTTCTTCAGGTCCAAGGTGCGATGAAAACAAGGCTCGGATCCTTTCTTCAAAATTCGTTGTCTAGATAGGCTAAGCGTAACCTGAGAAGGAAAACAAAGATACTTATGACTTACATCGGCGCACTTGATCAAGGAACGAGCAGTACTCGTTTTATGATTTTTGATGCCGACGCACGCGTTATTGCATCCCACCAACTAGAACATAAACAGATTTTTCCTAATCCTGGCTGGGTTGAACACGATGGCGCGGAAATCTGGGAGCGCACGGAAGAGGTTATGGCGGGGGCTTTAGAAAAAGCGGGGATCAAAGCTGGCGAGCTCGCTGCAATAGGAATTACTAACCAACGCGAAACAACAATTGCCTGGGATGCTGAAACCGGTAAACCGCTTCATAACGCGCTGGTTTGGCAGGACACCAGGACAGCTGAGTTCATGGATAACTTAAGTGAAGCAAATAAAGAATTAATCATTCATCGCACTGGCCTTGCTATTGCGCCATATTTTTCTGCCAGCAAAATGAAGTGGCTCATCGATTATGTGCCGGCAGTAGCTGACGCAGTAAAAGCTGGCACAGCGCGCATAGGAACAATTGATTCGTGGATTCTCTGGAATTTATCTGGTGGAACTTTTGCAACAGATGTTACAAATGCGAGCCGCACAGCGCTAATGAACCTTGAGACTTTAGATTGGGATCCAGAGTTACTGGCACTCTTTGCTATCCCCCGTTCTGTATTAGCTGATATCAATCCAACGTCGCATGTGTATGCAAAAACAAGTGACGGTGTGGCAATTGCTGCCCTAGTTGGCGATCAACAAGGCGCGATGATCGGACAGACCTGTTTTGATGTTGGTGATTCAAAGACAACGTATGGCACAGGAAACTTTGCACTTCTAAATACCGGAACCACAATCGTCAGATCCCAACACGGTTTGCTCACGACCGTTTGTTACAAATTTGGTGATTCTTCTGCTGTGTATGCACTCGAAGGTTCAGTGGCAGTAACTGGTTCTGCAATTCAATGGCTGCGAGATCAATTAGGAGTCATCAAATCATCATCTGAAATCGAAGCGCTGGCCAGAAGCGTGGACGATAACGGCGGAGTTTATTTCGTTCCGGCCTTTTCAGGTTTATTTGCTCCACATTGGCGAAGCGATGCACGAGGAGTGATTGTTGGATTAAGTAGAGCAAGTACAAAAGCTCATCTTGCTCGAGCTGCTCTAGAAGCAATTGCATACCAAACTCGCGATGTATTGGACGCGATGGCAGCAGATAGCAAGGTTGCAATTAAATCAATGCGCGTTGATGGTGGCGCGACAGCAAATGATTTATTGATGCAGATTCAATCAGATGTTATGGGTATCGAAATAATTCGACCAGAAGTTATTGAAACAACTGCACTAGGTGCTGCATATGCTGCAGGCATTGCAGTTGGGGTGTGGAAATCACCAGATGATGTGCGAAACAAATGGCGCGAAAATCATCGCTGGAGTTCAACACTAGATCCCAATTTACGCGCAGAAAAATATGCACAATGGACGAAAGCAGTGCAACGCACGCTTAATTGGATAGAGTAGCCACACTATGAGCTCGAAACTCGGCGCAGGTGTTACGCGCACCGACCGTCCACTCTCTGACGGTCGAACAATTCGTTATTACGACACCAATAATCAAGCACGTGCTGCCGCTGACAAACGCGAGAAAGCAGAACAACCCGGTATTGGTGAACTTCGTTTAGATCCACTCGTTAATGAATGGGTTGCAATGGCTGCGCACCGACAAGGACGAGTCTTTCTACCTCCAAAAGAGTTGTGCCCACTCTGTCCATCTACTGTTGAGAATCTGACAGAAGTTCCCGAAGATGATTTTGAAGTAGTTGTTTTCGACAATAAATCTCCATCACTACGCCCACCCGTTGGTGATTGGGCGCTGCCAGATATGGCTGGACCAGATACTGACACCGGAAGCGCAGCTGGTAAGTGTGAAGTAATTTGTTTTACAGCAGATCACGGCCAATCATTTAAAGATTTAAGTACCGAACGAATTCGTGTATTACTTGAAGCGTGGATTGATCGCACTCGAGAGTTATCAAAAGAGAAGTTCATTCATCACATCGCTCCTTTTGAAAATCGCGGCGAAGAAGTTGGTGTGACTCTTGCGCATCCACACGGTCAGATTTACGCATATTCATACATTCCACCAAAGGTTTCTCGCATGCTTGAAGTAGCAAAGAAGCATAAAGAGCGCACAGGCAAGGTTTTATTTGATGAAATCGTTGCTCGCGAAATTAAAGATGAAGAGCGCATTGTGGCCGAAAATAAACACTGGGTTGCCTATGTTCCATACGCTGCTCGTTATTCATTTGAAATCCACGTTGCACCCAAGGTATCTGTTGCAGATTTAAGCGAACTCACTCCAGAAGTTGCTGATGCATACCCTGCGATTGCCAAAGAAGTTCTACAGCGTCTAGATGGCGTCTTTGATATTCCAATGGCTTACATCGCAGCTTGGCATCAGGCGCCTGTACGCGAAGGTCGTGACTTATTGCGTCTGCATTGGCAGATTACAAGTGTGCGCCGTGCACCTGGAAAACTCAAGTATTTAGCAGGTTCAGAATCTTCGATGGGCGCATTCATTATGGATTTACGTCCAGAACAATCTGCTGCGCAATTGCGAGAAGTAAAGCTCAAGTAAATGAAAATCTTGGTCACAGGGGGCGCCGGATATATCGGCTCTCATGCTGTGGAAATACTAAAAAACAGCGGCCATGATGTAACAGTGATTGATGATTGCAGCACCGGTCACGTCGATTCACTGCCACCAACAGTTCGCTTTGTTCAAGGATCTTTGCTCGATTCCGACATGGTTTCGCGTGCACTTAAAGGGTGTGAAGCGGTGATGCACTTTGCGGGCAAATCATTGGTTGGAGAATCAGTTGAAAAACCTGATTTGTATCGCAAAGTAAATGTTGCAGGCACAAAGGTTTTGCTTGATCAGATGAATATCTTGGGCATTAAGAAAATAGTTTTCTCATCTTCGGCTGCAACATATGGCGAACCAGAGTCATCTCCCGTCTCAGAAACCGCCAAGTGCGCACCAACAAATCCTTATGGTGAAACAAAATTAGCAATTGAGCGAGAGTTAGATTCTGCAGCACTGACCCAACAAGTGGCCGCTGTATCGCTGCGCTATTTCAATGTGGCAGGAGCGCTAGAGACAGAGCGTGGATGGTTGGCTGAGCGTCATGATCCCGAAACGCATTTGATTCCTAATGCGCTACGTGCAACATCTGATTCACCGCTTCGAATCTTTGGGCGCGATTGGGATACTAAAGACGGAACCTGTGTGCGCGATTATGTTCACATTATCGATTTAATCGATGCTCATATGCGGGCTCTTGCATATCTAACTCCCTCAGAACATCATGTTTTCAACATCGGCTCTGGCAGTGGATATTCAGTTGCAGAAGTTGTTGCCTCTGTTTCTCACGTTAAAAATGCGCCACTGCAAACAATTGATGCGCCGAGACGTGCGGGAGATCCTGCTGTATTAGTTGCCAATATAGATAAGGCAGAGATGCTGCTTAATTGGAGGCCCGTGCGGACTTTAGATCAGATGGTTGAAGATACGTTTAAAGCTAGTTAATTGGTTTAATCTCAATTACTTCAACGCCACCGATTGAACCAAGAATATTTAATAAATCAGTTGGGTCACTGCCAGGAATAGCAACAGTTAAATCATCAAAGCCTTTTCCAGCCTCTGATTTAGTCACAGTGAGCTCTCGTATATCTCCACCTGCAAAACCAATGGCAGATGCCAAAGCGCCGAGTGAACCTGGCTGATCAGGTAGTGAAATAGATAAACGAAAGAGTGCCATGGCTACAGATTAACCATTAGATGGTGCTTTGCCCAATTTAACTGTGAAGGTTCTAACTCCACTGCCATTTGGTAATTCAACTGTGACAGAAACTGTGGCACCTGGTGCGAAAGAGCGAATACGAACGATTGCACTGACTTGATCAGTTACTCGTTGTCCACCAATTGACTTAACGATTGACCCCACTGGAATTCCTGCGTTTTCGGCAGCCTCACCTGGAGAGAGTCGAAGAATACGAGCGCCATTTCCTTCGTAGGTGTTATCAAAGAAGACACCAAGAACTGGTCGTGTAGATGTGTTTGTAGGAGAAGTAATAATTTCGTCAATCACGCGCTTTGCCTCTGTGATTGGAATAGCAAAACCAAGTCCGATGCTGCCGCTTGTGCCACCTGATGAAAGCGTTGCGATTGCAGAATTCACACCAATAATTTGACCTTGTGAATTCACTAACGCTCCCCCTGAGTTACCGGGATTAATTGCAGCATCTGTTTGAATCGCATTAACGAAAGATTCTGCACCAACGCTTCCGGCAGATACTGGACGATTAAGCGCTGAAATGATTCCAGTTGTAACGGTCGAAGCCAATCCAAGTGGAGAGCCAACTGCCATTACAGATTCGCCAACAACTAACTTTGTCGAGTCGCCAAGATTAAGTGCTGCAAGATTTCCTCGATTAATTTGAAGCACAGCTAGGTCATAGGCCTTATCTCGACCAATAATCTTTGCATCAATCTGATCACCATTAGAAAATTCGACAGTGATTGTTCCGGATAGGGCTGCGGACTCAATCACGTGATTATTTGTAATTATGTATGAAGAAGTTGCGCTGGACTTATAGACCCAGCCAGAGCCAGTTCCGCTACGTGAACCTGCTTCAACTGCAATAGAAACTACTGATGGAGTAATCGTTGCAGCAAGATTTTTCACATCAAAATCATTTGTAGTTAGTTCAAGGGGTGAGCGTCCCTTTGCGCACTTGCCATCTGCTGATAAATACAGCGCTTTCGTTTTGTTATCCACGCAAGCTTTTACACCACCGGTGTTGTTGTTTTCTGCAACTGCTATACCACCGGCAACGCTTGCACCAAGAACAAAGGCAATAACTACATTGATGCTACTTTTTTTCATTTACGACTGCACAACCCATCCGCTTTTAATAGATACATTAATTTTGGCAAGTGGACCCTTTGCTTCACCTGAAATAACTTTGCCCCCATTAAATGGATCAAATGAGGCACGGTGACATGGACAGACAAGTTTCTTGCCTGCCTTTAAGTATTCAACTGTGCAACCTTGATGCGTACAAATGGCAGAGTAAGCAAATACTCCAGTCTTTGTGCGAAATAAAAATGCCGGAGCGCCATTGGTTGCAACAAATTGCTGAGAAGCACCAACTGGAAACTTAGAGACTTTGATTATCTTCTTTGGAGCAGCTGCAACTGCAGATTGCGTACGACCAAAAATCAGTGCACCCGCAGCAATTGCTGTAGTGCGAATAAAGCCTCTGCGATTCATTGGTGATCCCATTCTTTAGGCGTTGCCAGAAAGTATTCATTTAACCTGAGAGAAGCCTGAGAAATTCCTGCTCCCTGACTTGGATTCGAACCAAGAACCTGCCGGTTAACAGCCGGCTGCTCTGCCATTGAGCTATCAGGGACTATTCGCTATTCGCGAAGAGTAACGAGCGCACACTCTAGCGCACGGCGAAGGGGTGGTCTAAATCGAAGCGGCGTTAAAGCCCGCCGAGGGCGAGATCATGCAAGGTACGCCGAGTGCTTTCAAGGGCCACAAGTTGGGCGAAGGCGGCGTTGTATTCGGCTTCATTTTCAACTGGATTGAGTCGTTGCAAACTTGATTTAAGTTCTGCAATTGCGCGAGAGACAGAGACTTCGCGCAAGCGCGCAATGATGCTTGCTACGTAATGTTCGGTGACTGCACCATCTGCGCGAATTGGTTCGACATTTAATTCAGTGAATAAAGACTTCATATTTTCATTTGTGATTTTATCTATTGTCAGCGCGGTATTTTCTGGTGCCATCTGATCGATTACTGCACGCAACTCTTGATACGCCGGATGTGTGAAAGCAGTTGGTTCAAGGGAGTTGAAATCAGTTGATAAAGCTGGTGCCTGCAAGCGCGCTTTTAAAACTTCGCGTTCAAGAATTAATCGAGGCTCTTGCGGATCTGGACGCCACTCTTGTGGGATAACTTCTGGAGCAGTTGGATCAACACTTACTTGTGGTGTCTTCTTCATTGCAGTTGCAACCGCACCAGAAACTTGTTCGACCTCAACACCGAGCCAGCCTGCTAAGGAACGTGAATACTCGGGACGTAACGACTTATCGCGAATTTGAGCAACAAGTGGCGCAGCAGCATTGAGAGCACTAATGCGACCTTCAGGAGTAGTGAGGTTATATTTTGCTAACTCTGCGCGAATTGCAAACTCAAAGAGTGGAACGCGTCTTGCAATCAAATCACGTAGGGCTGCATCACCTTTATTTTGGCGAAGATCACATGGATCTAATCCATCTGGTTCGACTGCCACAAATGTTTGAGTGACAAACTTTTGATCATCACTAAATGCTCGAAGCGCAGCCTTTTGCCCCGCAGCATCACCATCGAATGTAAAGATAACTTCTCCGCGGAATGCATCATCATCCATTAGCAATCTGCGCAAGATGCGAATGTGGTCTGCGCCGAATGCAGTACCGCACGTTGCAACCGCAGTTGTGATTCCGGCTAGGTGAGCAGCCATCACATCTGTGTAACCTTCAACAATTACAGCTTGACGCTTCTTTGCAATCTCTTTCTTTGCAACATCTAAACCGTATAAAACTTGGCTCTTTTTATAGATCGGTGTCTCAGGAGTATTGAGATATTTAGGGCCTTGATCTTCTTCATCACTAGCTAACTTGCGACAGCCAAATCCAACAACGTCGCCAGTAATATCCTTAATTGGCCACGTTAAACGATTACGAAAACGATCAATTGGTCCGCGCTGACCCATCTTTGAAAGACCAGCAGTTTCTAGTTCGTCGATAGTAAAACCTTGTGCACGTAAGTGCTTCGTGAGTGAATCCCAATCATCGGGTGCGAATCCAACTCCAAATAGTTTGCACGCGTCCTTATCAAATCCGCGCTTCATCAGCAGATCGCGACCATGGGCAGCATCCGGTGAAGTGTTGAGTTGTTCTTGGTAATACGTTGCAGCTGCTGCATTTGCCGCAATTAAGCGAGAACGCATTCCAGATGGAACTGAAGGACCAGATGAGTTCTCGTCATAACGCAGTGTGTAACCAATGCGATCTGCAAGACGTTCGAGAGTTTCAGTAAATGTTAAGTGATCCATCTTCATTAGAAATGAGATGACATCGCCACTAGCCTGGCAACCAAAGCAGTGATAAAAACCCTTGCTAGGTGTTATGTGAAATGAAGGAGATTTCTCGTCGTGGAAAGGACATAAACCTTTTTTCTGTCCGCCACCTGCTGATTTAAGTTGTACGTAATCCGCAACTACTTCATCGATCGGAACACGCTCGCGAAGATAGGTAACATCTTCTTCTTTAATGCGTCCGCTCATATGCGCACTTTAGCGATTTTGAGTCAGACGAGCATGCAGGGCGTATGCACCCGGGTCAGTCAGCGCGGCAATCTGGTCGATTACTACGCGAAGGCGCTGGCCATCATCGGCTGCACGATTCCAATCATCGATAAAAATTGCATCTAACGCCTTTGGTGCGCTCTTATACAAAAGATCTACTAATTCAACGACAACAATCTTTTGCTTTGCATAACGCTCTTGTGATTCGGCGGCGCGGATTAAATAATGACCGGCAACAGCTTTTAAGAAATCTACTTCAAGTAATTGCTCGCGTGGAATTTCCAGGTTTGCGCCATATCTAGCAAGTGGTTCGTCGCCATAGATTGCGCGCGTTTTATTCTCAGCAGCAACAACAAAGCGACCTACCAGTTGGCTCGTTGAATCCTTTAAGCGAGCAAGAGATCGGTGGCTACCGTTGTAATTAATTGGCCAACATGAAAGCTCTTGCAATCTAATCAGAGCTTCAGTTGCTTCGGCCTTTGTTGCATTGCTTCCATAGTCTTCAGTCATGCTTGCATAAATTTCATCAAAATCATCTTCAAATGTGCGAACATGAACTTGGTTAGCAACGATGGCATCTTCTAAATCGTGAACCGAATATGAAACATCATCAGACCAATCCATAATCTGCGCTTCAATACAACGCTTTCCTTCTGGGGCATCTGCGCGCATCCACTTATAGATTTCTACATCATCGTCATAGACACCAAATTTGCGCGGATTAATGGCGCGTTGCCACGGATATTTAGTTGCTGCATCTAATGATGCGCGAGTGAGATTTAAACCAATAGAGCGACCATCCGCATCAACTGTCTTTGCCTCTAATCGAGTAAGTAATCTAAAACTCTGTGCGTTACCTTCGAAGCCACCGCAACTCTTTGCAATTTCTGCAAGAGCTTCTTCGCCGTTGTGACCAAATGGTGGATGTCCTAAATCATGTGCAAGGCAGGCGGTGTCTAAGAGATCAGGGTCTGCACCGAGTGATTCACCGAGTTCGCGACCAATTTGTGCGCACTCAAGTGAGTGAGATAAACGTGTACGTTGAAAATCATTTTCCCAAGGAACTGCTACTTGAGTCTTTGCAGCTAAACGACGAAGAGATGCTGAGTGAATAACGCGTGCACGATCGCGCATGAATTCTGTGCGACCTGCGCGCTTTTGCGGTTCATCTAAAAAGCGTTCATTGTCGCGATCACTGTAGACGCTCATGAAATAACCTTATCGAGAATCTTCTGGCCATCTATATGGTCACTGATATTGATTCCAAGGTGACCCAAGGTGATGTACGTCAAATACGCTCCAGATTCACGAATCAAATACTTTTTGCTCGAATTGCGAAGTGAATTCGGTCCAAATTGAACAGGTGAACACGTAGCAACTAATCCGCGATCATTTGCCATCGTCATAGAACGACGGCAGTGATACGGATCTGTCGCAATGATGACGTTTTTTAATTCGCGCTTTTTCATTTCACGAACATACGCCTTTGTGCTCACCAATGTGTCGCGACCATTTTCTAGCGCAATGATGTTACGAGAAGGAACACCTGCAGTGACGAGCCATGCTTTTCCTGATGCGGCTTCCGTTGTGCGATCTCCTGGTGCCTTTGCGCCAACAGTAATGATTAATGGAGCAAGACCTTGATCATAAATTCTCTTTGCTTCACTTAAACGTGCTTCAAATACATCACCAGGGCGACCATCGAATTGCGCAGCTCCCATAACCACAATGACATCTGCTTCACGAACAAGCGGATAGTGTGCCGAATAATAAGTTTTTCCAACTGCATACGTCGGGATGGCCAAAATAATTAGAAAAATTAGTGTGAATATGCGACGAATGAATCTAAAGATAAACATCATCCACCCGAAAATGCATCTTCTAGTTCGATGGCGGCCATCTCATCTGGATCTTCCAACCAACGATCTGGCAAGGTAACAGGGCGGCCATGGCTAGTGCGACCACGCGGTTTTTCGCCGACTTCGATTGGATATGGCTGATCATCTAATTGATCCAATAATTCGCGCATATTTGCAAGGGATTCGATTAAACCAAATTGTCTACGTAATTCACGGTGCACTCTAAATCCTTTGAGATACCACGCCATATGTTTACGTAAATCACGGCAACCACGATCTTCAGATTCAAAGTAATCAACAATTAGTTCGCCATGTCTAAACATCACTTCGCGAACTTCGTGAAGTGATGGCAGTGTGCGCTCTGTTCCGCCATTAAATGCGCTGACTAAATCCGCAAATAACCATGGGCGTCCTAAACATCCACGCCCAACAACAACGCCGGCGCACCCTGTTTGGCGCACCATTTCAATTCCGTCGGCGCCTGACCAAATATCTCCGTTACCAAGTACTGGCACACCTGTTGGTTTTAAGTGCTCAACTAGTCGAGTAATTGCAGACCAATCTGATTTACCTTCATACATTTGTTCTGCTGTGCGCGCATGAAGTGCAACCCACGCAACACCCAAGTCGGCCGCTGATTTTGCGGCTTCTAGATATGTGTGGTGATCGCTATCGATTCCGATGCGCATTTTTACGGTGACAGGAATGCCAAAAGGTTTTGCAGCTTCAACTGCTGCGCCAACAATTGCACTAAAAAGATTTCGTTTAAATGGAAGTGCTGCTCCCCCGCCTTTGCGAGTAACTTTTGGAACAGGGCAACCGAAGTTCATGTCAATGTGATCAGCTAAGTTTTCTTTGCCGAGCATGGTGACTGCAGCACGCATCGTGTGTGGATCAACGCTATATAACTGCACTGAACGCGGCCATTCACCTTTGCCTGGTTCGATCATGCGCAACGTCTCTGGACGACGTTCGATTAATGCGCGCGCTGTAACCATTTCAGAGACAAACAAACCAGCGCCTTGTTCGCGGCAGAGCATGCGAAATGGTGCGTTAGTGATTCCAGCCATTGGTGCCAATACAACTGGCGGATCAATTACATGATCGCCAGAGGCAAGTGGAAGTGTGAGTGGTTTTAGCAACCGAGTAGTCGTGGCGCTAACCATGCTTCAACCTGATCGAGTGCAATGCGCTCTTGTGCCATTGTGTCACGATCGCGAATTGTTACTGCGTGATCTTCAAGTGTTTCAAAGTCAACAGTGATGCAATATGGAGTACCGATTTCATCTTGGCGGCGATAGCGACGACCAATAGCACCGGCGTCATCGAAATCGATATTCCAGTTCTTGCGCAGTTTCTCTGCAAGGTCGCGTGCTTTCGGTGATAAATCAGCGTTACGTGACAATGGAAGAACTGCGACCTTGATTGGTGCCAAGCGGTAATCAAGTTTTAGAACCGCACGCTTTTCCATTTCCCCCTTGCTATTTGGCGCTTCATCTTCAGTGAAAGCATCCATTAAGAATGTAAGAGTTGCGCGATCCACACCTGCTGCAGGTTCGATAACAAATGGTGTCCAGCGTTCATTTTTTTCTTGATCAAAGTATGAGAGATCTTTGCCAGATGCAGCTGAGTGCGCCTTTAAATCAAAGTCTGTGCGGTTTGCAACGCCTTCGAGTTCGCCCCATTCAGTGCCTGCAAATTCGAATTTGTATTCGATATCAGCTGTGCGCTTTGAATAGTGTGACAACTTCTCTTTTGGATGTTCATATATACGAAGACGCTCTGGATTGATTCCAAGGTCCACATACCAAGCCATACGTGTATCAATCCAATATTGGTGCCACTCTTCATCATTTCCTGGAACTACGAAGAACTCCATCTCCATCTGCTCGAATTCACGAGTTCTGAAAATAAAGTTTCCTGGAGTAATTTCATTGCGGAAAGACTTGCCGATTTGGCCAATACCAAATGGTGGTTTTTTGCGTGATGTTGTCATCACTTGATCAAAGTTAATGAAGATTCCTTGCGCAGTTTCTGGACGCAAGAATGCAAGACCAGATTCATCTTCTACTGGTCCAAGATAAGTCTTCAGCATTCCGCTAAATTGTTTAGGTTCGGTGAATTGACCTTTGTTTCCGCAAGCAGGGCAGTTCACTTCAGTGAGCGACGCCGCAGCTTTCTTATGCTTTGCTTCATAGGCCTCAAGTAAATGATCTGCGCGATATCGCTTATGACAAGATGTGCACTCTGTCAGTGGATCAGAAAACGTTGCAACGTGTCCGGATGCTTCCCAGACTTCCTTGGCCAAGATGACGCATGAATCAATACCGACAACATCCTCGCGACCTGTGACCATGGATTTCCACCATTGGCGCTTTACGTTATTTTTTAGTTCGACTCCGAGTGGGCCGTAATCCCATGACGCTCGCAAGCCACCATAAATTTCTGATGAGGGATAAACAAACCCACGACGCTTTGCAAGACTAACGATATTTTCTAAACGATCCGTTGCCATTTCAATTTCTCCATCCGGCTGGCTGTCGGCGGCTAAAGCAACATGTGTTGCGATCCGTAGTTAAATTTTACTCTGAATAAGGTAATTCATATGCACCCGGCTCATCGATGGCGCGTGCAAGAGTTGGAACTGCATTCATCTTTACATCGTTATTGCTAAGTGCGCGGCGATAAGAGCCCACGTTTTCCCACTGCGTGACTAGTGACCACAACGTTGGATCATCCAAGTTCTGCCCATAGTGACCATCGCTAAAACCTGGGCACTTTGAAAATGCATCCAGCGCAGTAGCGAGCAAGGTCTGAAAATGAGCAGCCTCGCCTAACGGGACGTTAAATCTGGCGATTGCGTGCATGGTCTGAGCCTAGACCCTGGGTTTTAGAGTCTGGAGAGAGGATGAAAATGAAAATCATTTCCATTTATGCTACGTTCTGGCCATGAATATCGCCATTGGACTCGCAGCCCTTACTGCCATCTCAACTTTTGCCGGTGGAGCTCTCGCGCTTCGTGCAAAAGATCGCCTCCACTTAGTTCTTGGTCTCTCCGCAGGTTTGCTCCTCGGTTTAGTTGCCTTTGACCTATTGCCGGAAGTTTTTGAGTTAAGCACTCAAGAAGTTCTGCATGCACCTGCAGTTTCTGTGGCGCTCATCGCCGGATTCTTGTTACTCCACTTTTATGAAAAATTATTCGGTTCTCACGAACCATCCGAATCTGATTACGGTCACGATCACAAACACTCTAGAAACCTTACGGGTGCATTTGGCGCAATCGCTATGGGTGGTCACGTTTTCCTAGATGGTTTAGCACTCGGTGTTGCCTTCAAAGTCAGTTCTGATTTAGGTGTTGCCGTCTTTATTGCACTCTTAGTTCACGCCTTTAGCGATGGTCTCAATACAGTTTCATTCCTAATCAAATCTGGTCTATGGGGCAAGAAGAGTATTGGCTTGTTAGGTATCGATGCCGTGGCTCGAGTTGGTGGAGCTGCAATCGGTACAACTCTTGTTCTAAATAATAATTTAATTGCACTGTACTTAGCAGCGTTTTCTGGAATCGTTATTTACCTTGCTACTTCACACATCTTGCCGGAAGCGCACTCTCGTCACTCTTCACGTTGGACAATGGTTGCAACCATCGCTGGTGTTCTTGTGATGTGGGGACTAGTTGCATACCTACACGAAGGTGAAGGACACAGCGAAGAGTCTGCAATTCATGCAGAAGTGAGTCATGAGTAAATCAAATATCAAGTTAATCGCCGTTCTTGAGCGCACCGGCGGATTCGCTAGCGCTCAAGAACTGCATCAACTTTTGCGTCGCGAAGGCGATGGCATAGGGCTTACGACGGTGTATCGATCTTTACAATCATTAGTTGATGACAAAATTGTTGACGTCTTACGCCGAGATGATGGCGAAGCTATTTATCGTCTATGCGGTGAAAGACACCACCATCACCTTGTCTGTAAAGGTTGCGGCGACACCGTTGAAATTGAAGGTGGCGCAATCGAAAAGTGGGCCAAAACTATGGCTGAAGAGTTTGGTTACAGAGATGTTGGGCATACGGCTGAAATATTCGGCCTCTGTTCTAAGTGCTGATTAAGCTTTTCCGAACCTACGATCTCGTTTATTGTACTCCTCAATAGCTTTCCACAGAGTTTTGCGAGTTACATCTGGCCACAAAACATCCATGAAAACCATTTCGGCATAAACGCTCTGCCAGGGCAAGAAATTGCTTGTGCGCTGTTCACCCGATGAACGCAAGAACAAATCCACATCGCGCATTGTCGGTGAATCTAAATACTTTGCAAATGTTTTTTCAGTAATCGCATCAGCCTTGATTTTGCCGCGCTTTACATCGCGGGCTAGCTCCGTTGCTGCATCTACGATTTCTGAACGGCCGCCGTAATTAACGCACATGTTTAAAGTAAGGGTTTTATTCTTCTTAGTTAGCTCTTCCGCTTCTTCAAGCTCTGCAATAACGCTTGACCACAATCTCTTTGGTCTTCCAACCCAGCGCACGCGAACGCCCATCGCATTCATTTCATCTCGCCGACGTCTGATGACATCGCGATTAAATCCCATTAGAAATTTCACTTCATCAGGTGATCTGCGCCAATTCTCTGTTGAAAATGCATATGCGCTAATTTCTTTAACACCAAATTCGATTGCACCTTCTACAACATCAAAGAGTGCTGCTTCACCGGCTTCATGGCCCTTTGTTCTTGGTAAGCCGCGATCTTTTGCCCAGCGACCATTGCCATCCATAACGATTGCAACGTGCTCTGGGATATTCATACGCGCTCCACAATTGGTAATGAACGCAATCCGCGTTCAAGGTGCCATTGTAAATAAGCAGCGATTAATCCACTAGCCTCGCGACGATTTTTTCCTTCGCTCTTATTGGCGCTCTCCCAATCACTGCTTAACAGAGCTGCCATTAATTCAAGAGTTTCTGGTTGTGGAGTTGCACAAGCAGATGGGCGACATTCAAGACATACAGAACCACCACCGACAAGAGAAAAGTATCTGTGCGGTCCTGGTGTTCCACAACGAGAACAATCTGTCATTGATGGTGCGTATCCACCGAGTGCAAGAGAGCGCAATAAAAACGCATCTAATACAAGTGCAGGGTCATAGCGATCATCACAGAGTGCTTTCATTGCGCCCACAACTAAGTGAAACTCTTGGACTGCAGGTTCGCGCTCTTGCGCCGTAAAACGTTCGGATGTTTCTAATATCGCTGAGGCAATTGTCCAGCGTTGATAATCATCGGTGATTGCTTCGCCGTAATTTCTTAACGCTTCAACTTGTGTGACAGTGTCAAAAGTTTTTCCGATGTGCATCTGAATATCAACGTGGCTGCCTGGTTCGAGGCGCGCACCGAATTTCGACATTGTGCGACGAACACCTTTTGCGACTCCGCGCACACGTCCGTGTTCGCGAGTAAGCATGGTGATGATGCGATCTGCTTCGCCTAATTTCTGCGTGCGCAAGATGATTGCTTCATCGCGGTACAGGCTCATGCAGGCAAAGGTACTGGTGGCAACTATCTAATTGCGCGATTTATTGCAGACACGACGGCTTTAAGTGATGCGGTCGTGGTGTTTGGATCGATTCCAACGCCCCAGAAGGTTTCGCCATTAATTGAGCACTCAAGGTACGCCGCAGCAGATGCATCTCCACCTGCTGATAATGCGTGCTCGAAATAATCTAGAACCTTTACGTCAACGCCGTATGCCTGCAAGATGTTACAAAAAGCTGCGATTGGTCCGTTGCCAGTGCCAGCTAACTTCTTGGCATCTCCGCGATCAAGAAGAGTTACTTCAAGATTTACATCTTCATCGAGCACAGATGTTTGTGAGAGACCCTTTAATCTAAAGCGACCCCATGGTGCATCTTGAGTTGGCAAATACTCATCTTCAAATACATTCCATAATTGCTCAGCAGTTACTTCCCCGCCTTGTTCATCAGTCATCGCCTGAACAACACGGCTGAATTCAATCTGCAAACGGCGTGGAAGATCCAGATGATGTTCATTTTTCATCATGTATGCAACGCCACCCTTGCCTGATTGCGAATTCACGCGAATCACAGCTTCGTATGAGCGACCAATATCTTTTGGATCAATTGGTAAATAAGGAACAGCCCACGTGAATTCATCGACGTGCTTTCCAGCAGCCTTTGCATCACGCTCTAGATGTTCGAAACCTTTTTTAATTGCATCTTGGTGTGAACCAGAGAAGGCAGTAAATACAAGGTCGCCGCCGTATGGATGGCGCTCCGGAACACGTAGTTGGTTTGCGTATTCAACCGTGCGACGAACTTCATCAATGTTTGTGAAATCAATCATTGGATCAATTCCGTGGCTAACCAAGTTAAGACCAAGTGTTACGAGACAAACATTTCCTGTGCGTTCGCCATTTCCAAAGAGTGTTCCCTCAATACGATCCGCGCCGGCTAAATAACCAAGTTCTGCAGCAGCTACTCCCGTACCGCGGTCATTATGTGGGTGCAGAGAAACAATTACGTTTTCACGATTGTTTAAGTTACGGCACATCCACTCAATAGAGTCCGCGTAAATATTTGGTGTAGCCATCTCAACAGTTGCTGGAAGATTCATGATTGTCTTCCACTGCGGAGTTGGCTTCCAGACATCATTAACCGCGTTACATACTTCGACTGCAAACTCTAATTCTGTGCCGGTGTATGACTCAGGTGAATACTCAAATGAAACCTTCGTCTCTGGAACTGTTGAAACGAGGTCGAGGCACATCTGTGCGCCATCTGTTGCAATCTTTTTGATGCCCTCTTTATCAAGGCCGAAAACGACTCGACGTTGCAATGTAGATGTCGAGTTATAGAGGTGAACAATTGCTTGCTTTGCACCCTTAATTGATTCGAATGTGCGTTCAATAAGCGGTTGGCGTGCCTGAGTCAGAACTTGAATGATGACGTCATCAGGAATTAAGCCCTCTTCAATAATCTTTCGCACAAAGTCAAAATCTGTTTGGCTAGCACTTGGAAAACCAACTTCGATCTCTTTGTAACCCATTGCAACTAAGAGATTAAACATCGCAAGCTTGCGCGGTGTATCCATCGGATCGATAAGCGCTTGGTTGCCATCTCGTAAATCAACGGATGACCACTTAGGCGCCTTCGTCATCTTCTTATCTGGCCACGTGCGATCGTGAAGATCTACCGGAATAAAAGATGAGTATCGATGCGCACGCATCGATGATGGTTTCTGTTGTGGAAAATTCATTTTAAAGCTCCTTATTAGTTACGGGATTTGTCTTGTTAACCGGTACGACAAACCCCGCGGCGAGGGGACCGATTATTTGGCCCCGCCACGGCAGCTAAGGAGGAGGCTGCGAAGTGTCATGCGTAAATGGTAACCCCAGCCTGTGTTTTCAAGCAAGTAAAGGTTTCAGCACATGCTTAAAGTGCATCCCTTACGTAGGAATTAGTGTGTTGGCAAATATTTGCCAAGCCAGTGCTGATTTAGCAATCAGTGAGAGCGTGATGTAGGTGCGCTCTCCACGCATGTAATCAGACCACTTTCCAACCTTCTTGTACTGCAACCATTGCACGAGTGCGAATGAGTTAAAGAATAAGAAAATTGTTAAGACGATTATGTAAACAAATGTTGGTGCCTTAGTTTCACTTGCTCCGCCAATACCGAATACATAAAAGAGCAAAGCAATCCAAGGAACGATTCCTGTGATGCAACCAAAGATAAATGGAAGCCATCCCCCATTGCCTGGTTGTTCGTACTTCTCTTGAAGCCACCCGAACAAAATCATTGAGGCATTGACGCCAAAGATTGAGATGATTGCAGAAATCTCTGAAACACCAGTTACTTGTGCAATCAGCACGATCATCACTGATGAGCTAATTGAATATTCAACCCAGCGGAAATAATTTCGCTTCTGCGCTAAACCTGCTGAATATCGTGGAAAAAATTGTGGGCTTGCAACAATGAAGTGAGCTAGTGCAGATAATCCCAAGAAGATTCCAACTGTTAATCCGATTGGAGTATCAAAGAGAACAACTGGATCTGCATACGTTGTTCCTGGAGGACCAGACATGTATGTCGCAGTAATTGGTAGTGAGAAATCGCTGCTGAGGGCCAGAACTGCAGCCATCTGCAGTAAGTGGAAAATGCCGGCGATGATGTTGGTGCGACGTAAACCTGCTGAAGTAATCTCTTTGCTCATAGGGACAAATTTATCCCACCAAGTACTAAAGAACTGGGATGTACCTATCTAATTCGTAGGCACTTACTTGGCGGCGATAGTCCTGCCACTCAGCACGCTTATTGCGCAACACGTATTCGAAGACGTGCTCACCTAATGTATCGCGAACGAGTTCGCTCTTTTCCATCGCCAAAATAGCTTCGTTGAGATTAGTTGGCAGAGTCTGCAAATCATTAGATGCAGATAGTTCGTAATTCTTTTCAATTCCCTTAAGTCCTGCTGCAATCATGACAGCGTATGCCAGGTATGGATTGCACGCAGAATCTGGTGATCTAAATTCAATGCGCGTTGAGTTTTCTTTTCCTGGCTTATACATCGGCAAGCGCACTAATGCACCGCGATCACTAGGTCCCCAATTAACGAGTGCTGGTGCTTCTCCGCCACCATGTAAACGTTTGTATGAATTAACCCATTGATTTGTAACAGCAGTTATTTCTGCAGCATGCGTCAAGATGCCAGCAATAAATGAGCGACCGATCTTGGATAAGTTAAATTCAGCTTTTGCGTCATAGAAAGCATTCTCTTCGCCTTTAAAGAGCGAAACGTGTGTGTGCATTCCGCTGCCAGGATGATCAGTAAATGGCTTTGGCATAAAGGATGCAAAGAAGCCTTGATCGAGTGCAACTTCTTTAATGACGTGACGAAATGTCATGATGTTATCTGCAGTACTTAATGCATCTGCATCACGTAAATCAATTTCTTGTTGTCCTGGTCCACCTTCGTGGTGGCTAAATTCGACGGAGATTCCCATTGCTTCAAGCAATGTAATTGCTTGGCGTCTGAAGTCATGACCAACAACTGCTGGTGTGTGATCGAAGTATCCGCCTTGATCTACGGGCACTGGCGCTTCGCCTGCTTCTGGTCGTGCTTTAAATAAGAAGAATTCAATTTCTGGGTGCGTGTAACAGGTGTAACCCATCTGCGCTGCTTTATTTAGTGTGCGACGTAAAACCATTCGTGGGTCAGCAGGAGATGGTGAACCATCTGGCATTGTGATGTCGCAAAACATTCGCGCAGCACCTGGTGCTTCTGTGCGCCATGGCAAGATTGAAAAGGTTGCAGGATCTGGCTTTGCCAACATATCTGACTCTGTTACGCGCGCAAATCCTTCGATAGCAGAACCGTCAAAACCAATACCTTCGGCGAATGCGTTCTCTAATTCGGCGGGTGCAATTGCAACGGATTTTAGAAAGCCCAAAACATCTGTAAACCACAAACGTACGAATCGGATGTTGCGTTCTTCAAGGGTTCGAATAACAAACTCTTGCTGCTTAGACATTTCTTGTTCTGGGGACATAGGCAGATAGTGCCAAAGCCTCGTTACGGCAATGTTACGAAATTACGCTTCGCTCCAGCGTGAAGTCATCGGCAAGCGGCGATCTTTTCCAAATGCGCGTGCTGAAACCTTGGTGCCAGGTGGATATTGGCGGCGCTTGTATTCAGCCTTATCCACCAAACCAATAACGCGCATAACTAGTGCGCTATCAAAACCTGCAGCAATTAAAGCCGCAGATCCTTCATCACCATCGACGTAGCGAGTTAAGAGTTGGTCTAATAATTCATACTCTGGCAACGAATCAGAGTCCTTTTGATCTGGACGTAATTCGGCGCTCGGTTCTTTTTCAATAGAGCGCACAGGAATTGGTGCGACTTCATTGCGAGAAATCGCTTGCTCATTTCTCCATCTGGCCAGCGCCCATACATCGCTCTTATAAATATCTTTTATAGGAGCAAAACCACCGACGGCATCTCCATATAGAGTCGAATATCCAACTGCGAGCTCTGATTTGTTGCCGGTAGCAAGTACAAGGTGGCCTTCTTGATTTGAAATGCCCATAAGCGTCGTTCCTCGAACGCGTGCTTGAATATTTTCAGCAGCAACTGCTTTAAGGGTTATGGACTCCATAAATGATTGCACCATTGGCTCGATTGCCACTGTTCTAAAGTGAATGCCGGTATTTGCAGCAAAGGCTGTGGCATCTTCGACTGAGTGATCGGATGAATACTTACTTGGCATTGCAACGCCGTTGACGCACTTAGCGCCTAACGCATCGACAGCAATTGCTGCAACGAGGGCTGAATCAATTCCGCCAGATAGACCAACGACGACGGATCTAAATTTGTTCTTGGAGACATAATCGCGAAGACCCATCACAAGTGCGTTCCAGATTTCTTGGTGATCACTCATTCGCATCGCAACTGCAGGAGCAACGGCGCCAGATGCTTCTGCGCCGTTCTCTGAAATCACAACATCTGGTTTAGAAGTCTGCGTGGCTGATTCGATATCAACTACTAGCAGCTGGTCTTCAAATTGTGCGGCACGAGAAATTACAGAACCCTTTGCGTCAACAACAATGGTGTCGCCATCAAATACGAGATCATCTTGGCCACCAGTCATGTTGACGTATGCAAGAGGTGCGCCAACTTCTTTAGCTCGCTTTTGAACAAGAGCTAATCGCACATCATCTTTATTTCTCTCATACGGCGAACCATTTGGCACAAGGACGAGTCCTGGTGTGCGGGCTGCAAGGTCTGCCAATGAGTGCCAGATGTCTTCGCAGATTGCGATACCTATATCTACGCCTTTAACTCGGATAACAAGAGAAGAGTCGCCGGGCACAAAGTTTCGAAACTCATCAAAGACGCCATAGTTTGGCAAGTGGCGCTTTGTATACGTAGCTACAACCTTTGATCCGTGCACGATGGCAACTCTGTTTTGCGGAGCACGATTTACTGATTCATCGAGATAGCCGACCACTGAAACAATGGATGGCTCAAGAGTAGAAACAAGTTGTGCCAGAGCGTTTTTGCTTGCGCTTCTAAATGATGCGCGCATCGCAAGATCTTCAACTGGATAACCAGTTAAAACCATCTCTGGAAAAACAACGACATCGGCTGATGCTGCATGCGCTTCGTTTGCGTACTTCGAAATGAGAGCAGCATTGCCAGCAAGATCACCAACGGTTGGGTTGATCTGTGCGAGTGCTACGCGCAACTTCATACGTTAAGCCTACTTCTAGTACGCTTTGGCTTGTACCCAGGGACTTCGCATGAAGCCTTGAGGCTGGAGGTCTTTTCATGGAATCCCTATATGGCGGAGCCACGCATCGTCGCGTCACGATTGCTGATTTAGCCGATGCAAAAAAGCGCGGCGAAAAATGGCCGATGCTTACATCCTATGAAGAGATGACGGCATCGATTTTTGATGAAGCCGGAATCCCTGTCCTCTTAGTTGGCGATAGCGCTGGCAATAACTTCTTAGGTTTTGAAAACACAATCCCGGTAACTGTCGATGAAATGATTGCCTTGGTGCGCGCCGTTGTTCGCGGATCGCAGCGCGCAATGGTTGTTGCAGATTTGCCCTTTGGTTCATATGAAGAATCTCCAGAACAAGCACTGGCTACCTCAACTCGCTTCTTTAAAGAATCTGGTGCCATGGCAGTAAAGATCGAAGGCGCTCGCATTTCAACAGTTGAAAAATTAGTAGCCGCCGGAATTCCAGTAATGGGCCACCTCGGTTTCACTCCACAATCGCTTCACCAATTAGGTGGCTACAAAGTCCAGGGTCGAACCGATGGGGATGCAATTCTTGAAGCAGCCATTGCCCTACAAAAGGCTGGTGCCTTTGCAATCGTTCTGGAGTTAGTGCCAGCGGATTTGGCTGCCAGAATCACGAAAGATTTATCTATTCCAACAGTTGGAATCGGCGCCGGTGTTGATTGCGATTCACAAGTATTGGTCTGGACAGACTTAATGGGTATTACAAAGAATCCGCCGAAATTGGCGAAGGCGTATCGCAATCTGCGCACCGAAATGCTCGATGCCACCAAAGAATGGGCCAGCGATGTTGCCGGTTCTCGTTTTCCTGGCGCGGAGCAATCCTTTAAGTAATATCTGCAGGTGAGTAAATTTGCGATTGATATCTCGCCGCTGAAGAAATACCCCGACTTTAGAAACTTGTGGGCGTCGGGACTTATTTCATACCTCGGCTCGATGGTCACATACGTCGCAATTCCATTTCAGATTAAAGAACTAACCAACTCATACGTTGCCGTCGGCATCGTCGGAGCCATCGAGATAATTCCACTGATTTTATTTGGCCTCTATGGCGGAGTTCTGGCGGACTATGTCGATCGAAAGAAGATGGTCTGGGCAACAGAGGCAGCAGCTCTAGTTCTATCTGGCATCTTGCTCCTTAATTCACTGAGCTCTGAACCCAAAGTCTGGATTATTTATGTAGTCGCCGGATTATTTGCATCCGTCGATGGATTACAACGACCAAGTGCGGATGCAATATTGCCGCGCATCGTGGGCCATAAAGATTTGCCAGCAGCGAGTGCACTTATGAGTCTTCGTTGGCAGATAGGTGTGATCATCGGGCCAACAATTGGTGGCATTGTTATTTCAACCATCTCTATATCTGCCGGTTATGGCTTCGATGTTTTTACTTTCTTTATTTCACTTCTTTTTCTTGCACGAGTGGGATCAGTGCCTGCCAACCCAGAGGCCGAAAAGCCATCCCTGCGTGGCTTATTAGATGGAATCAAATATGCATTTAGCCGACAGGATTTAACAGGAACATACTTAATAGATTTGGCTGCAATGTTTTTTGCAATGCCAACTGCACTTTATCCGTTCTGGGCCGACCAATTGGGCGCACCTTGGGCACTCGGATTTTTATATGCCGCAGTAACAGTTGGTTCTGTCGTCGTCACATTGACTAGCGGCTGGATAAAAACCTATCGATTCCATGGACGCGCAATCATTTGGGCAGCAATTGGATGGGGCGCAGCAATTGCATTGGCAGGAATTTCTAACTCACTGATATTGGTGCTCTTGTTCTTGGCGATTGCAGGTGGCGCCGACATGATCAGTGCCCTATTTCGCGGAACGATCTGGAACCAAACCATCCCGGACAATCTGCGCGGTCGCTTAGCTGGTATCGAATTACTTTCGTACTCCATTGGACCGTTGGCCGGACAACTTCGCGCGGCATCAATGGCCGCGGCCACCAGCCTTACCTTTTCGGTGACAGCAGGAGGTCTCATCTGCGTCTTTATGGTTGCGTTACTGGCGAGTTTTTTACCGAAATTTAGAAAATATGACGCCGAAACGAACGAATTTGCCGTTGAAATGCGAAAAATTCGCGAATTGGAGCAAAAAAACCGCGACGAAAAGTAATTTCGGCGAAAAATTACCCAATTTTTTTAATTTTTACTCCGATTTTTTTACCGAAATGCACAAAATATTAAAAAAATTAATTTGCGACACGCGCTATCTTTTTTTACAAATTGACTGGCATTACGGCGCAATTCCAGTCACACTATTCCACGAACAGGTTTGGGTGACGGATCCGAACCATTCCGAATGGAGAAATACGTGGCTGCAGCTAAGAAATCTGCTCCAAAGCGTCGCAAGAAGGCCGCTGCTAAATCAGCAGCTCCAAAGCGTCGCCGTAAGAAGGCTGCTACAACAGCAGCTCCAAAGCGTCGTCGTAAGAAGGCTGCTGCAAAGAAGGCAGCTCCAAAGCGTCGTCGTAAGAAGGCTGCTGCAAAGAAGGCAGCTCCAAAGCGTCGTCGTAA
>JACCDW011076066.1_pt1 | contig 29319 bp, 39 predicted proteins | sample 7449781 | NCBI WGS metagenome assembly JACCDW01 (sample SAMN15323449, study PRJNA562643) | freshwater metagenome | isolation source: river surface water | place: USA:Blue River Watershed | collected 2017-08-18
CAACCAACTCACCACCCTGGAGGGAGCACCCCAGAAGGTGGAAGGTAATTTCGACTGTCGCCGCAACAAACTGACCACTCTGGAGGGAGCACCTCAGACGGTGACAGGGTATTTCTTGTGTTACGACAACCCACTGACCACTTTGATTGGAGCACCTCAGACGGTGGAAGGGAGTTTCTCCTGTGATGTTTTCAATCTGTACCCTGGCGAGTGGAATCCAACAGGTTGGCTGCAAGTGCTCCGTACGGGTTCACCAGAGGCCCGAAAGTTGATTCTAACCCTGCCTTATCTGGATGCCGACTGGTGGAACTCGGAGCTGTCTAAAGACACTGTTCGCACGATTCAGCTGCTGGCTCCCCTGTGGTCAGGGATATCTGACGACCTCAAACGAGGAATTCGGATCCCTCCTGGCTACGAGGACCGGTTTGAACTACGAGCTGGATTGTCAGATCTGGGTCTGTTCTAAGGGATATATAAAACATGAAGTATCTCCAAACTTTCTCCCTTTTCGAGTCCCAAACCTCTGGCACTCTAACTGCAAAGCAGAAAAAACTTCTAGACCAGTACACCCTAGGGACCTGGTCGGTCAATCCTTCCACTGGTCTGGTGGATGTGCAGGACTCGGTTGATTGTTTCAACCAGAGACTTAAATCTCTGTGCGGGATTCGATTTGGAACGGTGAAAGGGAATTTCGACTGTCACGTCAACCAACTCACCACCCTGGAGGGAGCACCCCAGAAGGTGGAAGGTAATTTCGACTGTCGCCGCAACAAACTGACCACTCTGGAGGGAGCACCTCAGACGGTGACAGAGGATTTCTACTGTGAACACAACCAACTGACCAGCCTGGAGGGAGCACCTCAGACGGTGACAGGGTATTTCTACTGTGAACACAACCAACTGACCAGCCTGGAGGGAGCACCCCTGAAGGTGGGAGGAAATTTCTCGTGTTTCAACAACAAACTGACCAGCCTGGTCGGAGCACCGCGGACGGTGGAAGGTGATTTCTTTTGTAACAACAACCAACTGACCACCCTGGCCGGAGCACCCCTGAAGGTGATAGGGAGATTCATAAGTGATACCTTACGACTGAACCCTGGCGAGTGGAATCCAACAGGTTGGGTGCAAGTGCTCAACACGGGTTCACCAGAGGCACGAAAGTTGATGTCAACCCTGCCTTATGTGCAGCCTGACTGGTGGAACTCCGAGCTGTTCAAAGATCCTGCTCGCACGATTCACCTGCTGGCTCCCTGGTGGTCCCAAATGTCCGACGAGCTCAAACGAGAAATTCGGATTCCTCCTGGCTACGAGGACCGGTTTGAACTACGAGCTGGATTGTCAGATCTGGGGTTGTTTTAGTGGAATTATATAAGGAGGGTTTAAAAATCAAGATATGATTGATTTTTACAACAAAATTTTGAAGAAGTTTTTCCCTACGAGAAGAATTATTTCCTAAATTTTCCAGGAAATATTGTTCTCCATTCGTGGCCTCGGGGAACCTGAGAGGTTCTAACCCCAAAGATTTTCTCTTCTGGACACGGATCTTTTCCGTTGATAAGAAATCCCTGATTGCAAGCCCAAGTTTCCAAACTACGATTTAAAGTTTGTCCTACCGACCAAGGAAATCTTATTCCCTGAGGATTGTCGATGTTTTGAATTCTACCACCCTGGACGGTCAAGGTGATTCTCGCCCGATTGCGATTGGATTCCAGTACCACCGTCTTTTCCTGGGACCAAGATTCATAAACTCTGATATACTTCATAAATTGAATTTCGAATTTGAATATATATTCCAAATAAATTTTGAAAAATTAAACGAATCGATGAAATACCTACAGAAATTTCGAATGTTTAGAGAATCAGACTGGGATTGGACCACGACAGATTCGGGAGAAAAATTTAAAAATGCCCCAGAAGCAACGACCAGATGGTTGAATTCATGTGTCAATGGTACGTGGAGCAAAGATCCCAAATCTGGACTCGTCAACGTGGAGGGAGATGTGGATTTTTCCTTTCAGAGATTAAGGGTTGTTCCTCATGGTGTCCAATTTGGTAAAGTCGCTGGAAATTTTGCCGCCTTTGGCAACGATTTCCGGGATTTGAAAGGGTTTCCATTTTTTGTGAAAAAGAAGTTCAACGTGGCCGATAATCCAATTGAAAACTACGAAAGAGCACCCTTTGCTGTGGGGTGGTCTTTTAAATCCGATGATATTGATATGAGGGGCAAGGAATGGAACGCCAAAAGGGTGCTGTTTGAATCCCCCGACAAAGAGGCACTTCAGTCTGCTCCCTTCATGAAGGCAGAGTGTTGGAACCGTCTGCTTGAACTTTACCCCGCAGAAGGGGTAACCATGATTGCCCATGTCTGGAATCTGCCAGAGTTTGCGGACATTCGGAAAGACGTTAAAATCCCGGCTGGGCAGGCAGACAAGTTAAACCTTCGTTCTGAGTTATCCGATTTGGGACTTTTTTAATTTGTCATGAGATTTATTCGCACCTTCAAATTACATGAATCTATTACAGACCTTCGAGGGGAATTGGCAGATCTGGGTCTGGCGGATCCCTGGAAGGCCTTAATAACGTTGAGATATCCAGATTTACAAGAATATACGGAAAGGGATCTTGGCAGGGGAGAGTTTTTGTATCTCGAACATAATGGAACTTCTTTTTCCAAACTCGAAATTGATTTTTGGCCCCAGCAGGATGAACCTTGGTCTGTCACCATTTTGAAAAAAATTGCGGAAGGAAGTTTTGGGCTTAAATTTGAAGACAGCCACATCTGGCCACAACCTGAACACAGGCAGTACTACCAGGAATGTGCCCAGCAAATCCTACAAAAAATTCAATCTGAGCCCAACACGAAGTTTGAAATTTATTGTCAAAACAGATCCTCTTTTGGATTCCCAAAATCCCAAGAAAATTCTCCCAATCCTTTGGTGGGATGGTCGGATTTGGTTTTTGAAGAAATGTTTGAAGAATATCAATATGAATTCGAAAAGCATCAAGAAGATAAAGAATTAGAATCCCTCAGGCACGGGTTTTTTAGCGACGATGGATCTGCAGCATGTTTTATTAAAATTTGGATTGACTTTCCCGGAAATAAAATCGATCCTGCCTCCCCCAGATGGCAGGCAAATTTTGGCAATTGACATGAAGTTTATCAAATCTTTCGAATCTCACGACCCCAAAACGGAGGTAAGAAACACCCGTTCAGTGTTGCAGGATCTCGGATTTTATCCATCGTATTATTTTGAATTGGATTTAACCTTGCCTTTGATGGAGGGAGAATTTTCAAATTTAAAGGATCTTTATAGAGGGTGCTTCAATGTTGAGATCACGGTCGAATTTGAAGGTCAAAAATTATGGAGTCATAAAATTTTAGAAAAAATCGCCGAGCAAAAATTTGAACTTCGCTCGTACCCAGACAAGATCGACCGACTCCTGTCTGAGTTCAACACCCAAAAGAAAATGGTTGAATTGGCAGCCGAGTGTTTGAAAAGACCCCACCGAGAAACTGAATTTAAAATCATTTGGCCTCCAGACGCTGGTTACCCTACTAATTTTACAGAGTGTGAAAACCCTCTGGTGTATTGGTCAGAAGGACTTGCACTTTCGATTTTAGATGCTCAGTGTGAAAAGAATGAATACACCAGTGTCGAAGAGAAAAAATTTTTTTTAGATTTTTGTTATTCGAGATCCAGATCCAAATTTTTGATTTTGGAAGACTCCATTGAAATCAGACCCGGATCTGAAATGTGGATCACACATTTCTAAATAAAAAATACACACCAAAATGTTAAATCTAAGAACTTTCGAGTCCCAAGAAAACAAAATACAAAATTTAAAGTCAGAATTAGAAGACCTGGGTTTTTACGATCCTCCCAAAACTTGGATTTTGGACGTTCAAACAGAATCATCAGAAGATGTAATAGCCGAAGGTTTTAATAGAATCTTATTTCTCTGTGTGGCTACCTCCCCTGCTGAGGCAGCTGGTCAAATTTTCGATTATTATAGGGAAGATTTAATCCATGATTATTTGGAACCAGGAGAAAACCAAGAAATCCTAGATGCAATCGAATCTGGAAAATTCGATTTTGGTCAAGTGGTGGAACTTTTGAATAGACAAAATGATTCGGGAGATGTTTCGGATTCATCCTCTTTTGAGATCATCGGAATTTATGAATTGGGTATGAATACTGTTTCCAGAAAAAAACACTTTGAAACCTTGGTTGTGTATGATAATTTAGTTGGACTGAACGAGTTAGGAAATTATTTGGAGACAGCCAATAAAATTTTAACCTCTTGGACAGGGAAAAAATTAGAAGATTTAAAACCCTTCTTTAAAAAAAATTAAAGACCATGGCTTTACTCAATTTCGTAGAATTCATGTTGGAATCTGTGTCAGGTGTACACAGAAAACCGATGACCAGAATGCCCAAATCAGAATCATATTGGCGCAACATTGTGGGCGGGGACTTTTATTTGAATGGAGTGGTAGATTCAATTTTCAAAAGGCAAAGAGGGTTTGCCACAGAAAGACAGAAAGAGGTTCTAAGTCGTAAAGAAAGAGGGGACACCACTCCTTATCACTCCAAAAATTAAAAATGATTTTTTTGGGAGTGTGAAAATTTCACATTTAAATTTTTACCTGGAAAAAGACCAGAAATTTTTTTTCTTGAAGAAACTTTCGTACTTTTACCTTGTAAAAAAACAAATATGAAAACATTATCTTTAAATGAAGTGGCGGGAATTGCACCAGCTATCTTCACCACCTCCAAATCACCCAAAGTCACGGCTCGTTATTCTTTTGTGCCGACCATCGAAATTCTGGATAAATTCTTATCCGAGGGGTGGCAAATAACACACGCAACTCAGAGAGGCAAGGATTTACATGGAAAACATTTTGTGCGAATGAAATTGGATGAGCTCCCTCAGGTAGGCGATTGCCTGCCAGAATTGTTGCTTTCAAATTCTCACGATGGCAGTACTCCTTTTAATCTCAGCACAGGCTTGCACCGCCTAGTGTGCTCCAATGGTTTAACTGTGCCTACTGGCCTATCTCACGTGTTCAAATTGAGACACGTCAATTTTAGTGTTGAACAGGTAAGAGAAATTACAGACGATTTTGCTTCGAAATTACCTTTTATTTCGGATAAAGTAAGAAGGATGTCTGAAAAGGCTTTATCCTGGACCGAACAGTGTTCATATGTAGAAGCTGCCAAAATTTTAAGGTGGGGCAAGGAGAAAGCACCAATTTTAAACCACCAAGAAATCCTGGTGCCCAGGAGAAACGAAGATGCAGATCCAACCCTCTGGAACACCTTTAATTTAGTGCAAGAAAAATTTGTTGGAGGCACGAAAGAATTGGTAAATTCCGGAGGGAGAGAACGCAAAGTAACAGCCTTGAAAAATTTTCAAAGAGTCAACACCTTAAATACCGCTCTTTGGGAATTGGCTGAAAATATGCTTTAAAACTGACATGCAAAATTTCAAATATACAATCGAAGAATTCACTAACATGGGATTTGACAATTCTTCTCAAGTAGAATTGGAAATAGAACTGGGAGTGAAGGATAACATCATAGAAAAAAATAATTTTGTTTTCTATTTGACCTCTATAACTTGCGAGAGGGATGAGAATAAGATTTTGAATTGTCTTAAATCTACCGGGATTTTACACGACATGTACCGATTGGCTTCCCCCCACGGTGCTTCGGTGTTCAATCCCTTGGATTATTCAATCAACAATTTAGAGGAGTTGTCATCATGGGTTATGAAACAAATTTTATTCGATTTGTTTAAATATTCTACCGAAGAACTTTATTTTGAGATCAGAGAAAAGGAGAAATCTTCTGTTATTCTGAAAAGAACATTCGTCAGCAGAATTGAAATTTAATAACTAATTAAAAAACTAATTTGAGATATATAAGGGATGAGGTTTATTCTCCCCTTTCAAAGTTTTTCCCTGACTGAATCCAACTCGGAACAAGAATTTTCTTTTTCTGAATTATCTCCCGAGGTTCAATCCAAGGTCTTGGACCAATATGAAGAAGAATATCATGAATATTTGGATCCCTGGTGGTATGAGGACGTGGTTTCTAATTTCGAATCGAATTTAGAAGATTTAGGTTTAGAAAACATAGAATGCAATTTCACGGGCTTTTGGTCTCAAGGAGATGGCGCTTCTTTTACTGGGAGAGTCAGAGACGTGGAAAAGTTTTTCAAAGAAGCCTTACAACTGAAATCCAACGAATGGTTCAAATACAAAGAAGACCTCGTGAAACCACATCGATTGAAAGATATCATGGATGTGTTTCAGGAGTTGGGATTTAATGACAAAGTTAATTCTCTTACCCCCGATGACTTTTGGATCAACATAGAAAGAAATTCTTCTTCCAGATACTACCACGAAAACACGATTGCAGCAGAATTGGACGTGGACGAACCTTTAGAGGGAAGAGGCCTAACCCCCGAACAAAATAGGGAATGCAACAAGTGGTTAGAATCCTTAGCAGATCAAATTACCGGGTGGGCAAGAAAAAAATCTAGAGAATTATACTCTGAACTGGAACAAGAATATACCTCTTTGACCTCAGAAGAGGCAGCCCGCGAGTGGCTGGAAGAAAAGGATTATAAGTTTACGAAAGACGGGGTTCAAATAGAATGAAGAAACAAAGAAGGTTCTTTCGTCTACAAATTTGAAACGAACCTTCTCTCATGAAAAAGATTTTAGGACCTAGAAATTTGACCCAACTATTACAGGATTTTAAGGCCAGCGAAGGTTCTTTTGATGTTTTTTTTCAATCTATGTTGCCATCGGAAAAAAACATGTTTCAAAGTTGGTTGAGATCCTTAAGAAAACAATCTCGTTCTCCATTATTCAACAATTTATAATGTCCATGTTGGTAAAATTTTTTTGTAACACTGACAACAAACAGAACTACTGGGAAATAAAATCCAAAATTAATTTCAACAGGGCCACAATCATGAGGGAAAGGGTCCGGGAATTAAAAAATGATTTTTATGTCGAGTTTGAAATTTTGTCCCACGGGAGAACTTTATATCGAGATTTAAAACAATCGAATTTGTGTAAAAATTTAATTCTAAGAACTAAATTAGAAGATCATGAGGAATAATTTAATCCCAGAAAAAATGAATCCGAACATGGGACCCGAACCCAATCCTGATCTTTTTTTCAAATTTTCACAAAATCCAAAATTTTCAAGATTTTATGCCTCGTGCGAGGATGCTTTGCAAACTTTAAGGAGACAAGAGCTGAAAATTACAAAAGTTAATTTTGACGAGAATTCTATTTTATCAATCAGGAGAATGTTAGGACTCTATGTTGATCTGGAAGAATTCGAAAAATGTTGTTTTTTGAAATCCCTATTGGAAAAGTGCTCACCCAATAATACCACTCCTGTTTTTGATTATCGAGAAGTTTATGGCTAAGAAAATAATCTCTGGTTCCAGATCTAGCACTAAAAATTCAAGTTTGAAGTGTAGAAATTGTGGGAGTGTGGTGAAAAATGTCGACTCCGAAGCGGCTTCGTGTCTGTGCTGGAGATGTGTCTGTAAATTATCAGACCCAAATTTAGTAATCCTATCGGATCTAACCGGGGAAGAATTTTCAAATTTTTTTAAATCAAAATAAGTATGGAAGACGCAAGATCGCAACAACTCAAGGCTAACTACAACCAAGAGGTATTAGGAACTGCCAGAAAGGTGTACCTAAAACTCCAAGAATGTGTCAGAGATTTGAATGAATCCAAAATAAGAGAAGAGGAGAAAAATGCAATTCGTCTGCACATGATTTCTATGATTACAGCTAACAGGGCCAAACAATAACACAAATGAGTAGGTGGAGAAGGAAATTTTTGGTGTGGAGGGAAAATCTCAGGAGAGACCCAAATGAGAAAAAAAGAAACAGACTCCAAAGACAAAATGACATTAGAAATCGGAAAATTTCCTTTGCCAAAGATTTGTCGGTGGGTCACAATTTAGGGGAATACAATTTACAGCCAGAAGATCTTTTGGTGATAATGAGAGTTTTGGGAGGAAAATTAATTTCTTGGTCTGCTCTTGAAAAAATATTCAAAAAATACCGATAAAAATGGGGGTTACATTTTTTATTTCCAGGTTTTAGTCTTACTTTAGCAAAAAAATTATATTTATGAAAGAAATCAAAGTCAAAGAGGAGTTTAGAACAAATCCTCTCAGTTTACAACCAGGAGGCTCCGAGGTTAAACTTTTTTGTCAAGACGGAATGGTGTTCATCTACGATAACATCAAGTCCCCCACCAATTACATCTCCAAAGTGGAATTCAAGGATGAAATAGTTCGAATTGATGTAGATGGAAAACAGGTGTGGACCAGTTCCGAACCAGGGGTGAAATACTGGGACCAGACACCAACATTCTCAATTTAAAATTTAAATCTATGCCTTTCTTCCAAAAGCTTCTACGAAAATTAACCTCTATCGGAGCCTTAGGCTTTGTGATTATGTTCATTTTCGGTATTTTTGTGGTCAGCCCCCTGCTGCTAATTTGGGGTTTGAACTTACTTGGTTTTGCCGTGCCTTACACTTTCAAATCCCTTCTGGGGGCAATTTTAGTGATCATTGTACTCAGAGTCCCAACCCAAAAATCTCATGGCAAATAAATCCGTTATCTTTGATCTAGATGGAACTTTGGCAGACATCAGAGACAGAAGAACATTGGCTACCAAAGACAGTGGCAAAATTGATTGGCCTAAATTTTTTGATCCCCAGAACATTGCCTTAGACAAGCCTAATTCAGCCGTGATTGAATCCTTCAAGGCTTTGCAACAAGCTGGATTCAGGATGGTAATTTTCTCGGGTAGAAGCGAAGCAACCAGAGAGGAAACAGAAAAATGGTTGGATTCTTTTGGCGTTAAACCGGATCTGTTATTAATGAGACCTGCCGCTGGAGGAGGCATGTTTACTCCAGACGATATTCTAAAGGAAGCCTGGCTCCGTGAACAATTTCCGAATAAAAACAACATCCTTTGTGTTTATGACGATAGAGATAAAGTAGTTGCCATGTGGAGAAGAAACGGGATTCCCTGTTTTCAAGTCGCACCGGGTGATTTCTAATTCAATTTGGAGATTCGTTTTTGATATATACATCAAAAACAAATTTCAATGCACATCATTAAAAATTTCAACTTCTATTCCGAATTAGTTGCACTTAACGAGGCTTTGGAAGGAAAGGAGCTTCGAAATTGGAAAAAAAAAATTAAAGAATTATGTGATAAGCAGGGGGCAAATTTCGAAGAAGTCTGTAGAGTTTTAAATATCCCAATGGTAGATAAATCGGGTTTATCTGAAGATATTATAAGGGCACTCGATTCGGCAGTCACTGGAAATTGGGAATACGATGATGGCATCATCAACGCCGAATCCGACGTCGATTTAAAAGATGAACTTCTTGCCAATGGTAAATTAATCCCAGAAATCACCTTTGGAAAAATTAAAGGAACTTTTTCCTGCAGTTCAAACTTATTAAATAATATGGAACGATTTCCGGAAGAAGTACAAGGTAATTTCCAGATTACTTCTCGGCAACTCACCTCTTTGGTAGGAGGTCCCAAAAAAGTAGGTTTAGATTATAAAGTTCATTACTCTAAAATTACAAATTTAGAAGGCTGTCCAGATTTTGTGGGAAGGGATTTTGAATTATCAAACAATCCAAATTTGCAAAATTTGACTGGAGCGGAAAACATGAATGTCTTAGGGAATTTTGAAGTTTATGACTGTGATTTAGTTTCTTTAGAAGGAGCACCTAAGGTTTATTCTCCCTCTAGCGACTACAAAACTTTTAGGTGTCAAAATAATAGGCTGAAAACATTATTGGGAGCTCCTGCTGCAGGTACAAATTCTTATTCAATTGATTGTTCTGGTAACCCAGACCTATTTACTTTAGAAGGATTACCTTTGGATAAAAAATGTAAATCTGTAAATGCCAAAAAATGTCTTATGCCCGAAGCTTCTTTGAAGGATGTTTACTCAGATGCAGTGAAATTCAAATCCTGGACGGCAGCCTATTTTTATCTTATCACCACTGAGAGATTCCAAAGAATGAGCAAAGCACAAAGAGATCCCATTAGAGATTCTATTTCACCAGACAAACTACAGACAAAAACCTTCGCTTTATCTCCCATTTGGAAGGATCCAATTATGCAAAATCCAGCGGTGAAAAGATTAATGAAAAAAGTCCAGTTTACAGACCAACAGATTAGCAGGACAGAAATGAAATCCGATTTAGACGACTTAGGTTTTGACTAGACTGGATTTAACCTATTTGGTCCAAGTCTGTTTTTATCAACCGGAAATTTGCGACGGGAAATGGAAAATTCCCAAAGTTTAAATTTCTAAATTGTAAGTAAAATTACCATCTCGATCCATGGGAATGACGGAATATCTCCCAAAAGGTGGAATTGTATAACCGGAAGCAGTACAAATAAACCAAAACACTTTGTTTTTATATTTGGGAATTCCGAACTGTGTGGCTGCAGGAAATTCAGCATGGGTGTCGGTCAAATAAATAAAAGCACTGGGCAGGATTTTGTTATCTTGACACCAGGCAAAAGGTGGAGCAAATCCCTTGGCATTGCCTCCTGTACTCGCCCAGGCACCCATCGAAATTTTTTGACCTTTTTTAATCCTTTCAATTCCTCCTTTACCATGGACCCCAATATCATCGGAACAGTAAATAATGATCATCTCGTCAAAATCAAACATTTTTCCGAGATGCTGACATTCATTAAGAAACACTTCACACTGTTTTTTTGAGATAGAAGAGGAGGTATCTACCGCTACGACCAATTTTCTAACAGATTCTTTATCTGCTTGTTTAGTTCCATATAGAACATCGCCTCTACCTAAATGTCTGCGGTTGGGCAAAACATCCTCCAATTTACCAAATTCTTTGTCGAAAAATTTCTTCAATTCTTTCTTCCAATTTATTTTGGACTTTTTGGACATCATAGCCCTCAACAGATTTTTTGCTTTATCCCCCAATCCAGCCATTCCCCTTGACATGGATTCTTGTGTTAATTTTTCCCACCTTCTGGAAACTTCTGTAATGGTTCCAGGATCACCCAAAGAACTTTGTGTTGTGTATTGTTTTCCGGTGTCCCCACCTGGAGTTGAAAATCCCCTTTCTATTCCTGGACCTTGTTTGTCAGAATCATCAAACTTCACATCGGGAAAATCGTATTCTGGATTTTCTATTTCTGTTGGAATATCATCAATGTCTTCTTTTCCACCTTGTTTCTGTTCTCCTGGGGTTCCTGGTTGTCCGGTATCTGGATTTAAAATCAGGATATCTTCTAAATTAACGTTTATCATAGTTTTATTTATTCTGGTTGAATTGTTATTTGTCCATCTGGTGTAATGCCAGTGATAATTCCTATCTCTCCAGCATGAGGCCCGGAAGTTATTTTTGCTCTTTTTCCTATTATACCGGAGGGTGGTTGTTTTTTCTCTTGTCCCTTTTCTTCTTTCCCAGGTAGAGGAGGAGGCGGACCCCCGGGATTAGTCCCTGGAGGGGGCCACGTTTTTTCGTTTTTTGGTTTTGGTTTTCCTCCCCCTCCTCCACCTCCACCTCCACCTCCTTTGCCCGGAGGGTTCAGGATTGTGTATGTTTCGGGATCTAATTCGGTCTTTTTGATTTGAGAAATCAATTCTTCTATTTCTTCAATCATGCCTTCGTCATCTTCTTTTTTAGCTTTTTCCAAAGCCACTTCGAGTTCTGTTTTAGACATATTCTCTATGTCTGAAGAACCACCGAAAAACGGATAAGCCCCTCCCATTGCTTTCGCTAGTTCGTCTTTTAGTGAACTTTCAAATATTTGAAAAGATGTAATTATTCTTTTTTTCATTTTTGGTTTTTTAAATTTTATCACATCAAACCACCCCCACTGCTCATTAATTTTGCGGTGGCCTGTTTAGCGGTTAGTTCTCTTATTTCCATCGCATTTCCAGCAGCTGTGTCCACGTCCAGGACTTGGAAGATCTTTCCTTTATTGGGACCTTCTTGAACCACAATTATCTCCCCTGGCATTGCTTGTCTAGCAGGTTCTTCGGGTTTAGGTGGAGGAGGGGGAGGAGGAGTTCCCCCTGTTCCTCCAGGTTTAGGCTGTTCTTTTGGTTTAATTTCAATCTCTTTGAAAACTTCCCTTACAATATCTTCTTTAGAATCTGGAGGAGGAGGAGTTTTATCTGCATCCATCACTTCCCCAAAATTTTTGCTGTAATCCCCCTTTTCTTTAATCACAATTTCATAAATATCTTCTGCATTCATGCCAGCAAATCTCTCCTCATAAAGTCCTATTGGTTCACCATTTTCTTTGGGCCATTCTAAGTCTCCACCTCTTTCGCAATCTGGTGCTAAAATTGGATTAATTGCGTAATCTGCAGCCACGTTCCACATGTAAGGATCTCTGCCTCCTCTTCTTGTCTGATGTTGTCCAAAGCAATGCAAAACTTCGTGTAAGAGTACCATTCTAACAGCCTTATCGGTTTGATTCAAAACGAAATCAATTCCATAGACAATATTGATTCCGTTTGTACACATCGTATCAACCGAGCTAGATCCGTAAATATTCAATGTGGAAATCATCTCAGAAAAAAACCCTTTTTTAGCTATACACCACACAATAGCTTTTTTCATTTTTTGTTTAGCTTGAATAGACTTTTCAACTGAAGAGTTTGATTCTAATAATTCAAAATTTGAGAAATCAAGAATTTTACGCGATTTTTTTTCCATAATTCTTTATTTTATTGAGAATGATTTTGCTTGAAATTAGGCCTCCTTCTTACATTACCCCACCTTGTTTCAATGAGGCTCTTAATAGCTTAGCTATTTCCTCAGCTAATTTTGCATCTTCATGACCAGGGTTGGAAGGATCATCTAATGCAACAGCCATCTCATCTGTCAATTCTATTTTTTTGAAATCCTGTCTCATCCTAGAATAGAGAGCAGACAAAATTTCGTGGTTATTGTATCTATTGAAATAGCGAGCGATGTTGGCTAGGATTTCGACGGGAAGATCTTCACCCAGTTCAATTTGTGCTTCTTTTTTTACAATGAAATAAAGACCGTAAAGTATGTGTTCTAGTCCTGCTTTTTCTTTTATCATTGGAGCTTTTAGTGGGTCTGTATACATCAAACGAATGTCTTTCTCGGTAAATCTAGCCAATGTTTCAAGATAGGATCTGATAGCAGAGGCAGCACCCAATCCTACATTGTCTCTAATAATCGTAAAAACTTCTTCAAGTGGTAATTGTCTCCAAGAATCTACCCCATCAATTAAACATTGATTTTCTATTGCTTGTAAAGCGCCGACCCAATCTCGGGGGGTTGGAAATTTCCCTCCCATACCTCCAGATTTTTCAATTTCCTCTGGATCTAGACGATGAAACCACTGTGTATTTTTTTGGATGAAATTTATAATTTCAAGAGGCCACTTAGAAGTAGGTTCTTGAGCGGTTTTTTTAGCCCATTCTGCCCAATCTTCTGGGTTTGGATTAAAATTTACAAGATCTAATCTACTGGTCATGGCGAAATCTAATTCCGTAACAGTAGCTTCCTGAGGCCTATTTCCAGCTGCTACAATAATCCATTTGGTAGGTAAGTTATATTCTCCTATTCTTCCATCTTGAAGAAAATTCATCAAGGCATCTAAAACTCTTTTAGATGCTCTGTTAGCCTCATCTAGAAAAATAATACCTCCTTTACCGTTAGCCATATTATTACGAGGTAAAAAGAGAGGTGGATTAGTTCTGGTAGCACCCGCACCATATTTAGCAATTTTTTTCATACGTTGCATCCAATCTTCTTTTTTTACACTAGTTGGACGATCTTGCTGGATTGCTTCTATGTCTTCATCGTCTAATTGAACAACAGATGGAATCCCGGTGAAATCTTCTGGAGCCAAAAATTGTAAATCAATGTTCATTAGTTTGATGTCCAAATTATCTGCAACTGTTCCTACAATTTGAGTTTTTCCTATTCCAGGAGCTCCAAAAATAAAAACTGGTTTGTTGGCCTTTCTCCTGTTTCCCCCGTGTATCACCAAGGATTTATAAAGATCTGTTATTTTTTTGATGAGTTCTGCAGCTTCGACATCACGCACATTTAAGTCAGATGGGGAACTTAGAGGGACAACTGCTTCTTGAATTCTCGGAGGCATTTCATTTTCCAGTCTATCAATTTTTTTCATTTCCGGACCTCCAATGGGGTTCATTCGAGCAAATTCTGTCCCTGCATACAAAGAATTAATTTGAGATAGGACACTTCCCTGTGAGGGATCGAAGTAGGTAACGACCGGAGTTCCTTTCTTGGGTCCGCGGGGAATCATTCTGATCAAGCCCTCTCGGATCATCATCTTGATCTTTTGACCAAAATCTTTGGCTTTGTCCCAGATATCGGAAATTATACCCTCGTTAACTGAGTATTCCGTTCTGACGAAAGAATCGAAATTGTGAATTTTGTTTTTCATACTGAAATTTTTTTGGAAGATTTTTTTGAATTTATATCATATATATCAAAAACAAAATTGAAAATGAAAAGAATTCAAACTTTCGAAGATTTTTCCATTCCTTATGAGGGATGGGCCTCTTCCTATTCCAGCCAATTCGAAAATGAAGAAAAGGAATTACACAATTACATGTTCTTCCAGCATCTTATGACGATCAGAGATGCCATCGACGATCTTCTCCAGATGGACCGATCAAAGGTGGACCAAATTTTACAGGACGGGCATGCCTGGGCGGTAGATCACATCACAACTTCAGTTGACGACATTGAAGAGGTGTACCACTTTTTGAAAAATAGATCTTCCGAAATTGATTCTATGAATCAAGGTATGGATAAAGATATGATGGGAGAGCCAGAGGAAACACCACAAATGCCGGAAATTCAAATTATCGGCAATGATGACAAAGTCGAGGTAGAAGATGAAGCAGGGGGAGAGAAAGAGGAAGAATAAATTTTAACAATTTATGCTAGCAGAGCTTCAGGTCAAATACGGTCCAGAAACGGTAGAACTCTTTCGTTTTTTAGATTCCCTTTCTGGTTGTAAAAAGATATTATTTGTTACCACCAGCACTAGAAGCGATTTTGTGGCTAGCAAGGGAGAATCCCCCAAATCATCTCAACTTGCCTTTCACCTTCAAAAAATACTTCAAAAGAAAGAAATTCAAGTTGAAATTATAGATGGAAGTAAACTAAAAATTTACAACTGTTTGGGTTGTGTAAGCGAATTGATGGGCAATCAGTGTGGAGTCAAAAAATCCAAAGTTAAAGATAAAACCAAAAACCCAACTGGAAATTTAAGGTGCTGGGCTAGCCACGACTACGAGGACGACGAACTTTGGAAATTGGTTAATCCTCTTTATGAATCTGATGCCATTGTTTTCTTCGGTTCTCAACGCTGGGGTTCCGTAAATGCCATCTATCAAAAGATCATTGAAAGACTAGATTGGGTTGAAAATATGCACACCGCATTAGGTGAACCCTCTACAATTAAAGGGAAAAAAGCGGGATTGGTTTTGATTGGACAAAATTGGGCTGTTGCCGAAGCGGTTCAGCTTCAACAAAAGGTCTTGAATTTTTTTGGGTTTGAAACTCCATCGGAACTCTTTATTGGCTGGCAGTTTACCAGGGATGCGGAAGATGAAAATTTAAAATCCTATGAACAGGCACCAGTCACTTTTGAAAAAAGTTGGAACATGGATTTAAAATTTCCAAATTTGAACGAGTTCGTTTCAAATTCGTCAATCAGAAATCTTGGAGATTTTCTTTTTCATTTAGAAAAAGTTTCCAGTCTCTAAATTGGAATTTATCCAAGTTGAGCCTCTTTGAAATCTTCTTGACTCAACTTCCACCCTGGTCTTTTTTTCCTGACAACTGCTTTCGCTTCATCGAAAGTGGCCTTGGGATTTTCTTTCAAAAAGTCAGATAGAATTTCTTTGATGGCGGGGTGAATGCCTTTGGCTTCCGAAATTTTAGATTCGGCCAGGAAATCTTCGTATATTCGAATGTTTTTCATTTTCTTTAATAATTTTTGATTTGGATGATAATTGTTTATTAGAACAAAGTAAATTTTCTTAAGATTCTTTATTTTAAGGTAATAAGGTATTTAGTTTTATTTACTAGAGCAACCATTTCATCCAAAATATTAAGCAAGTCTGAGTCTTTTTTGGGATCTAGCGATTCCTTGCATTCTCCCTCATAACAAAGAATTAAAGAATTTAAGTATTCTTCCAAATTCTCTTTTTGATAGTCTGACAAATTAAAATTTACATTTTTTTCTCCTGCTTGGGGACGACCATATTTACCCATGCACGATTCAACTAAATTATCGCTTAATTCAACCAAACCAGAAAAAAGTTTGTCCAATGCTTTGTGTTCTGCATAAGATTTTGTTTGCCAGTGAAACAATTTAATTTGTGAGACCTGTTGTAAATTTTTGAAAGCAAGATTTGAAATAGAAGAAGAAGTGGCTTGGTTCGGTTGTAACCCAGTTTCACCAGAGTCTAGATCTCTATTGGCACCTCTTTTAAAAAAATCAAAAGTTATTTCATCTTTTTTGGGGTCCTCTATTATGTCACCAAATGCGGATAGATTTAAAACTTTTTCCATTCCTAATTTTTTCCTTATATATCCATAAACAAACTTTGAAAATTATATTTAGGAAGGACCGATACAATTGGAACATTTTGTCATATAAGAAAAGTGATTGTTTATGGAAGCTTCTCTGTTTTGGAAAAAACTCTCAGACAAAAAAGAAATTGAACTTTCGTCTTATCTTCAGCAATGGATAGCACAAAATCCATTTCACAAAATTTACATTGGTTGTGATTCACACAATCAAGGAAATAGGACGATTTTTGCCACTGTTATTGTTTTACATTATGGAGAGGGAGGAGGACACGTTTTATTTAAAAAGACTTCAGTGGAAAGAATTCAAGATCGTTACAATAGACTTTGGAGAGAGGTGGAATTAAGTGTAGCCACTGCTCAACTGCTGCTTGAATTGGGTTTATCCAAACCAGACTATATTGATGTTGATTTAAATCCAGACCCCCGATATAAATCAAATTCTGTTTTGAGAGCGGCTGTGGGACTCATAGAATCTTTGGGCATCAAGGCCAGATATAAAACGACTTCTCCCTGGGCTATTTCGGTAGCCGACTCGCTTTGCAAATAAATTCACTTGTCGGAGAAAACATTAATAACTTGGGTTGTATAGATCAAAATTGTTTAATTTTGATTCCTGAAAAAATAAAAAACATGAAAAAATCAAAAGAATTTGATTCCATCGAATTTGAAAAAATGAAAGCACGGAAGATGGGTTACAAAATGGAATCTGATGAAGAGGAAAACTTCACAGAGAATTTCAAGAACCAAATTAATTCAAAAACTCCAGCCTTGGACTCTTTTGGTAGAGATCTCAATGAAATTGCTCTAAAAGGGGAAATCGATCCGGTAATAGGTAGGGATCGTGAAATTGAGAGAGTAACTCAAATCTTGTCTAGACGTAAGAAAAACAATCCTGTTCTAATTGGAGAACCTGGCGTGGGAAAATCTGCCATAGCAGAAGGACTTGCATTGAAAATTACCCAACGCAAGGTTTCGAAAAATTTATTGAACAAAAGAATTGTCAGTTTAGATGTGGGATCCTTGGTCGCAGGCACAAAATATAGGGGTCAGCTCGAGGAAAGAATGAAAACTATTTTGGATGAATTGAAGAAAAACAAAGATATTATTATTTTTATAGATGAACTTCATACCATCGTTGGAGCTGGAAGTGCATCCGGTTCTTTAGACATCTCAAATATGTTTAAACCAGTCTTAGCCAGAGGTGAAATTCATTGCATCGGAGCAACAACTCTTACAGAGTATAGAAATCACGTCGAGAAAGATCCAGCCTTAGAAAGAAGATTTCAGAAAGTTCTGGTTGAACCCCCAACCTCGGAAGAAACCTTACAGATTTTAAAAAACGTCAAGGAAAAATATGAGGATCATCATCACGTGGAATACACTGACGAAGCCCTAGAGAACTGCGTTAAATTATCTGAGAGGTTCATTCCTGAAAAAAATTTCCCGGACAAGGCTCTAGATGTCTTGGATGAGGCAGGGGCTAGAACTCAGATCTCTCAGGTCAAGATTCCAGATACTTTGGTAAGATTGGAAGAAAATTTGAAGTTGGTTATAGCAGACAAAAAAGCATCAGTTGCCAAACAAGATTATGAAGCAGCGGCTAAATACAGAGACTTAGAAAAAAAGATCAATCTCAACATCGAAATTGAAACTAAATCTTGGGAAAACAAACTGAAAGAAAAAAGAAAAATTGTAGATGGGGACCGTATAGCTGAAGTGGTTTCCTCTATGACCGGAATTCCTCTCCAAAAATTAACCAAAACAGAAAATCAAAAATTGGTTCATTTAGAAGAAACGCTAAAATCTAAAGTTATAGGGCAGAACGAAGCAATTGAAAAAATATCCAAAGCAATCCTGCGTAACAGATTGGGGATGAAAGATCCCAATCGACCTATAGGCTCTTTTATCTTTCTAGGGCCCACCGGGGTAGGTAAAACCCAATTGGCCAAGGAATTAGCCGAAACTATCTTTGGAGACAAAAACGCCCTGATTAGAGTTGACATGTCGGAATACATGGAAAAATTCAATTCCACTAAATTAATTGGTTCTCCTCCAGGTTACGTGGGTCACGAAGATGGAGGTCAACTTACGGAGAAGGTCAGACGCAAGCCTTATTCGGTCGTGCTGTTCGACGAGATTGAAAAGGCACATCCGGACATTTATGGAATTTTACTTCAAATTATGGACGAAGGATTTATTACGGACGGACAAGGAAGAAAGATAAATTTCAAAAACACGTTGATTTTACTGACATCTAACGTGGGCCAAAGAAAAGCTTCAGACTTTGGCACTTCCCCGGGATTTAATACCGGCACGAATTCACAAGAATTTTCCAAAGATGTCATTCAAAAAGAGCTCAATCGCACTTTTTCTCCGGAATTTCTCAATCGTTTGGATGAGATCATCCATTTCAATCCTTTAACACAAAGGGAACTTTTGCAAATTGTCGATGTAGAAATCAAAAAAATTCTGCCCAGATTTGCCGAAATTGGTTACAAAATTTCAATCTTGAAGGATCTCAAAGAACATATGGTCCAGGTCGGCTATAACTCAAAATATGGGGCTAGACCTTTGAAAAGAACCATCCAAAAATATATAGAAGACACCATAGCAGAATTGGCAATCAAGGAGCAAATCAAAAAAGGAGATAAAATCACTTTATCTTTTGATGCTTCAAAAGATGCCACCAAAGAAATTCCTATTAAAGTAAAAATTCAAGAACCAAAAAAGTAAAAAAATGTCAGGATTAAGTGAAATAGAATTAGGTAAAGATGTAAAAATCATCGGTCCCATCAATGCCTACGGGTGTAAGATTGGGGATAGAACAAAAATAGGTCCATTTGTTGAAATACAAAAAGATGCAGAAATAGGACAAGATTGCATCATCAGCTCTCATTCTTTTATTTGTTCGGGCGTGAAAATTGGAGATGGTACTTTCGTGGGACACGGTGTGATGTTTGTCAACGATAAATTTGATTCACCCACAATTAAAGATTGGGTCATGAAGAAAACGGTGATAGGTAAACAGGTGAGGATTGGATCTAACGCCACCATTTTACCTGTGAAAATTGGAAATAGGGTTAAAATTGGTGCAGGATCTGTTGTTACTAAAGATGTCCCAGACGATTGTGTAGTGTATGGAAATCCAGCTAAATTCAAAAATAAAAAAGAACAAAATGTTTGAAACACAAAAAATATGCTTAGTGGGGTATGGGTACTGGGGGAAGATTCTACATCGCAATCTAATGGAATTAGGTATTCAAGAAGTTAAAGTCATTGACGATGTGCTAGGTAATACTGAAGAATTAACTGATGCTTATTCTCATTACTTCGTGGCAACACCATTTTCTACCCATCAAGAAGTGGTAAAAAAAATATCCCAGTTTGGTTTTAAGAAAATTTGGTGCGAAAAGCCTTTAGTTCCAACTTTGAATGAAGCAAACGATCTTTATGCAATTGCAAGCGCAAGTTCTTGTCAAATTTTTGTGGATTGGATTTATGACTTTAATCCAGCTGTAAATTTTTTGTCTGAGTATTTAAAAGGGAAAAAAGTCAAACAAATTTTACTGAATAGAACCAACGATGGACCCGTTAGGCATGATTGTAAATCAATTTTAGATTTATCTTCTCACGATCTTACAATTTTATTGAAAATCTTTGGGATAAGAAATGCAAAACTTAATTTCAATTGGAATGAATTTTCTCTTAAAACAAATGAGAATTTTGGTTCTAATCTTTCTTGGTCTTACAGACAGGGTACACAAATTATTTTAAACTCTAGCTGGCAACATACTTCAAAAAATAGAATCAGCATTTTCATCACAGAGAAGGATGAAATCATCTTGTTTGATGATATCAAAAAGACTGTGACCTTGGTAGGAGACGGGAGGATCGAAGATTTTTCGAATTGTCCCTCTCCTTTACATTCTTCCCTTGAATTCTTTTTAGACGATCAAATTCAAGAATTTGATCACAATCGAAATTTAACATTGGAACTAACCAGATTACTAAAAAAAAAATAATAAATTATGAAATTTAACGATTTAGGAAAACAATGGGAGGAAATTAGAGAGCAAGTTCTACCCCAAATTGATGCCTTAGGATTTCGAGGAGATTATATTGGAGGTTCTGCTGTGAATGAATTTGAGGCAAATTTCGCTTCTCATTTTGGAGCTAAATATGCAGTCGGGATTTCCAATGGAACAGACGCTTTGAAAATTGCTTTTCAGATGTTTGATCTTTCATCTGAAGATGTGGTGGTTATGCCTGCCAATACATTCATTGCAGACTATCTGGCTCTCCGAAATTTGCCTGTCTCGTCTCAGTCTTATCCTGCTGTTTTTTTGGTGGATCACGACGAGTATTTTACCCTCAATATGGACGATCTAGAAAATTTTTTATCCAGTAAACGTAATGAATTTAGAAAGGTTGTTGTCGTAGCAGTTCACTTGTATGGTCACCCTTGTAATCTCCCTAAATTAAAGGAACTTAAAGAGAAATTTGATTTTTTGATTTTAGAAGATTGTTCACAGTCTCATGGTACCCGTTGTAAAGAATTACAGCCTGGAACTGTAGGGGAAATTTCAATTTACTCTTTATATCCAGGTAAAAATTTAGGAGCACTTGGAGATGCGGGTATTCTAACAACCCATGATTCGTCCATGTACGAGCGTGCTAAAACTTTAAGAAATTATGGTTCTAAAGTCAAATATCACTATCAAGAAATGGGCAACAATCACAGATTGGACACCATCCAGGCTTTGATTCTAAATCATAAATTAGAGCGTTTACCCCACTGGAACGATGCTAAACAAAAGATTGCCCAAAGATATTTAAATGAAATTAGAAATATAGCGATTTCCCTGCCTAAACAAGCTGATTGGTGCGAATATCATTCATACCACATTTTTTGTATTAAAATTTTAGGAGACAGAGAAAAATTCATTTCTCATTTGAATAAATTCAATATTCCCAGTATCATCCATTATCCCATTCCTATCCATCAAACTCAAATTTTTGGCACAGACAAAAATAAAGATTTTATTTTCAACACGGAGATGACAGATCTTCTTTGTGACCGAATTTTATCTTTGCCTATGCATCCTTTTATGACGGAAGAAGAAACTTCGAAAGTTATAGAAGCAGTGAATATCTGGTCTCCATCATGAGAATAGGAGTAATTTTTTGTATCTATGGATGTGAAGATTATGTTGATCGTTGTCTTGCTCCTTGGTTTAATTTGTCTTCAGAGTTCGATTTCATTTTCACTCTCACCTCTGGCAGATTTAAAGATTATGCGGACCTAGATATCCCAGATAGAAATAAACCAACGTTGAAAAAATTAATTGAATGGGAATTCGATTACATGTCGATAACATCAGGAAATAAAATTTTAGATGAAGATACTAGCAGAAATCGCTGTTTAGAATTCCTTAAACCTTACCAATGTGATTTAATTTGGCTTGTTGATGGAGACGAGTTTTACACTGAACAACAAATTAAAGATATTGTTTTGTATGTTAAATCTACTCCAGAGGAAGAGGCTTACTCCATATGGCTCAAAAATTACGCCCTTAGAAATCCACTATTTATAAACTTTTTAAGGCCAACTTTGTATAGAAATAGAATTTACGGGGGGATCGATAAATTTTATTTTGATTCTTTCTTCTTTTATTCTGATGGAATCCATGAAATTAATGATGTAACTCTCCATCCTATTCCAAAGAAAATAGCTTTCATTGAACACAATTCATGGTTGCCTATTGAGGGTTCTTTTGACAAGATAAAATATCAAAAAAACCGGTATTGTGGATCTCATGGGCAAGTCCCAATCGATGCAAGATGTTCTTACGAGGTATCAGAGGATGGGAAAAGCTTAATTTTTAATCGGTCTTTCTATTCATATTATGGAGAACAAATTCCTATTCTGAAAGAGATCGGGGAAATGTATTCTTTCGATTTAGAATTAAATTTTGACAGAGCCGAAAATGTTTTAAGAATACAAAACATCGAACTAGAAGGAGAATTTATTTTTGAAATTCTAGGGCTTGATTTAAATTATTGGGGCACTTACACTTTATATCTTTTTCCAAAAGTGAACTATTGGATTAATCCTTCTGGAAATATTCATTTTGACAACGAAGAAAATTTCGAAGGCTTCAAAATCAGAATTTTTAAAAATAGCATCTTGATTCACGAAGAGTTGTTATATTTAAAAGCGTAATTATGAAAAAACCTGTTTTCTTGACCCATACCCCTTCCATGGGAGATTTTTTGTGCGCTACTCCAACTATAAGGAAACTAGCTGAAATCTATCAAAGGCCTATTACTGTTATCGCTAAGAATCCTCTTCTGTTGAAAAACAATCCTTGTGTGGAACAACTTGTTAGATTTGACGACGTTAATTTAGAAAAAATTAGAAAAGAATTTGACGTCCATGAAACTTTTATGTTACTTGGCAAAAGAGATTCCTTAGGAACAGAGTTTAAACACGCTATGTGTGATCTCAGACAATTTCACGCCAAGGATTTAGGGTTCATGTTAACTCCTGATGAAATGACTTGTGAGTACTGGGCAGAACCCGAATTCGAATTCATGTCCACCCTCAATTTACCAGAAAAATATGTGGTCATCCATCCAGCTCAAACTTGGGAATCCAGAACCTGGAAAAAAGAAAATTGGCAAAATTTGGTTTACGAATTAGAAAAAGAGGGTATCTTTGTCGTGTCGGTAGGCAAGAATGACGGGGAATACTCTGACCACTTACACCAAGAAAAACCAGCTTGGAATTTAGAAATCAATTTCGGTTTAGATCTCACAAATAAAACATCGTTAGATCAAACCTGGCACATCTTGGCTAACGCTACCTGTGTTGTGACAATGGATTCTGGAATTTTACATTTGGCCGGAACTACAGATACACATATTATTCAACTGGGTAGTTCTATTCATCCCAGTTATAGAGCACCCTGGAGAAACGGTAGTCAGCAGTACAAATATTCCTACGTTTTGGGGAGCTGTGCCTTACATTGTGCTTCCAATTTATCTTATTCTCTTCGGGATTGGGGTAACATTCAAGCTGTAACATTGATCCACACCTGTTTAGAAGGAAAACCAACTTTCGAATGCAATCCCGGTTATGTCCAGGTAAAAAACGAGATTATAAACGTTTTCCATAACACGGGTCAACCTTTACAAACTTGGAAAATTCCTACCAAAAAAGAATTTTATTTTCAAGAAATAAAACAGAAATCTTACGATCAGAAAATTTCTGTTTCTTTCACACGTGGGCCTAAAGTTTTAATTGAAGGGGAAGAAATGGATCCTAGAAAATTCAAAGTCAATTTCATAGACCTAGATAAAAATGAAATTGTCCATGAGGATACTATTGGGATTAACCACTGGACTAGAGCAAGCAGAAAATGGTTTACTAGATGGAGAATTGAAGTTTGGAATGGATCTAATCTCATTCATTTAGAAGACATAGATCTTAAAGAAAAGACTGTTTTGATCAAACTGGGGAATAGCTCTCTAGGTGATACCATCGCTTGGGCTCCATATTGTTTTGAATTTCAAGACAAGAATCAATGTAAAATTATTATATCCTCGCACCATTACAAATTATTAAAACTAGGGTTTGACAATTTTGAAAATTTCGTTGACGCTGACAAATACGATGAAGAAGATCCAATTTTTTATGCTTCTTATAATATTGGATATGGTGTCGAGTGGTTTCAGCACCAACAGGAAATGAAAAGATTAATTCAAAATTTTCAGAAAAAAAACGGGGAGGTTTTTTCAGATAAGTTATCTGTTTGGGATGACCACAAGAGTCCTCGGAGTCCACACCAAATTCCTTTAGCAGCTTTGGCTTCTGATATATTAGGATTAGATTTTAAGGAAATAAGACCTAAATTTCCAAATCCCAATCCAAACGAAAGACCAATTGGGAAAAAATTTATTTGTATTTCTGAATTTGCTTCAGAATCTACCGGTCTGAAAATCTGGCAAAACCCTATAGGTTGGCAAAAATTGGTTGAATTTTTAAAATCGGAAGGATTCGAAGTTGTTTCTATCTCAGCAGAAAAAACCAATCTAAAAAATGTAATCAGGAGAAACGGTAAGATTGATCTCTCCGATAGGATGTGGTATTTACACCATTGTGAATTTTTTATTGGGGTCTCTTCTGGGTTAAGTTGGTTGGCGTGGGCTTGTGGAAAAAAAGTAGTGATGATTTCTGGAGCTACTGCGGATTGGAACGAGTTCAAAGAAGACAACATCAGAATTTTTAATCCTGAATCTTGTCATGGATGTTGGAATTCTCCTGAACACTCCCACAAGTTTGCTTGCTTCCATGGTTCTTTCTGTCCGGAGAAAAAGAATTTTGAATGCTCCCGAAAAATTTCTCCTGCTTTTGTGATAGATAAAATAAAATCAGCAAATCTTGTATGATAAAAATCAAATTAAACAAAGAAAAGAATCTAGATTCTGCTCTTAAAAAATTCAAATCCAAATTTGATAAACTTGGTTTGAAAAAAGAACTTCTTGATAGAAAGGAATTTGTTAAACCTTCTATCACCAGAAGAGAAGAAATCAAAAATGCTATTTATAGGGAAAAATTTAGAAATAATCTGGATTGATTGTTTTCTAAATTTATTTGATGGGTATCCCTGGGACTTCCATTTTTTTGATTGCTCTTAATGCCTTATCGATAACGGTATTCTCTCCTTCGCTAGGCCAATTAGCAGCAAATGCTAACATAGAAGTAGCTTTTCTCCTAGCATCTTTGAGTGGGACGATCTTTTTGTTTTTAACTGCGTTCAAAAGATCCTTTGCCAATTCTTCCCCGTTTTTATATTTAGAAGATATTTTTTCTCCTGCTGGAACATTCAAAAGTTTATGCATCAATCCCTTTGCAACTTTTGCTTCATTCAGCTCTTGTTGAAAGTTTTCATATAAGGCTATGTTCTTCATTTTAGATTTTATTTGATTTGTATTATATATCTAAAACATGTCCCTTAAATGGAAAATGAAATTCACACCAAAACAGACAAAGAAGAATATATGCTAGGAGTGTTGGAAACAACTTTATCCCTTCTGAATAGCACAAATCCTGAAATTTTAAAATTCAATATTCAACACTTGCAAAAGATCCTGCCTATCGTAATTAATGAGATCAAGGATCAATCGACTTTGATTGTGTGAATTTTAGAGAACTTATATCCCTCAGTTTCTTTAGCAAGTCTCAAGTTTTCCTCGTGATCGTCGAAAAATGTTAGATCTTTAAAACCCAAATCGATAATTTTTTGGATCGCCTTTCTTTTTCTTTCTGGAATTGTACCCTCAAATTCAAACTGGGGGTCGTTAACTGCAATCACCAATTCTGGATGGATATCTATCCCCTTTTGAAGAAAGAAATCCCTGACCATCTCTGCAGAAGCTCGGGCGGTTAGAATAGCAATCGGGACGTGCTTGTGGTAGTTGTTTTTTAAAATTTCAAAGATGCCATGAATAATTTTACCCTGTCTGAGTAGAATTGGACAATCAAAATCATCATAGTCTAGAACGTGACCTTTTTTAATTTTGAAGGTGTTAAATTCGTTAGGGGATAATTTTCGAATGACCTCTTTCGTCTTCGGATTTAAAATTTTAATTTTAGCTTCGGTTTGAACTAAAGTATCATCTAAATCAAAAATTAGGATCTTGTCAGACTCTCTGCCTTTTATTTTGAACATGTCACCAGTAATTTATATCTTGAATACATCTCCAGGGTAAACACTCTTGGATCACCTCCACTTCTTTAGATGTGGTGGTAGGGTTTTCGGATTCAAATTTAACGCTCTTGCCCCATATTGTCTCCTCCTCCGGCACATGTAAAATATTCAGCCAACCCCGAGGATGGGTAATAACCACTCGATAAAAACAATTTCGATTGCAAATCAGGGTAAACCAAACGTCAGCCATATTGGGAATTTTGAAGTCGTTGGGATTGACCTTTAATTTGTCGGTGTGATAGGCCATACAGCCAGTACCTAATACATGGACCGGAACGTCTTTCTCACATTCGTAATAAAAGTGATAGGTTTTAATTCTATCCCGAGTCCAATGTTTGATCTCGTTGGGGTACATTTCACCATGAACTCCGACCGCACATTTTCTGCCTCTTTTATCCAAGGCCCCCTTCAATTTTTCAACGTAATCTGGAGGATATAGTATATCGTCATCAACAGTGAAATAGTAGCCTTCTACCTTGTCCGCCCAGTAAAATTTTCCAGCGTCCCCCATGTTACCATGATCTTGAGAACGCACGATATTCACTTTCTCGTGGTGTAAAAACCAAGGCACCTCTTCGAATCCGTTCAGGTACACGTTAAGTTGGTCCACTTGGGGCAAAATACAGGCCACTGCTCTTTCTAAGATGGGAATCCTAGATGGGATGGTTGCCATGTTAGCGTAAATCTTATCCATTCAATATTTATTATCTTATATTTATTCTTGTACAATACTCGTGCTCCCCAGTTTGAAAAAAAAATGGGATCTTCAGTGCTGTTACAAAATAATGGTGTTGCATCAAAGCCATCACGATATCACACGGGATCGTTGATTTTCCGAAATACCTAAGATCATAATGAATATTTTTTATTTTAAAAGGCTTCCCTTCCTTAACCAAATGGAGATTTTTGAGCAGCTCTTGTGTATAGTCGTTGTCATGATAAAGAATCGAGTGAGCACTAAACATATTTTTGATCCTGGATAATTTGGACTCTGCTTCTATAGGAAAAACCTGAATATAATCTAGCTTGGCTAAACTTTCGGTGTTGAAATCTAGACCCCAGGACGAAAGGCCGAGATAAGTGCATTGACTAAGCTCGTGCAAAGGGATTGTTTCTAAGTAATTATTGATTTCAACGTCATCTTCCAAAACAACAAAAGGTTTTTTTCCAGCCAACCCCCTCTCAATCGCTTCTATTTGTGAGAATAATATTCCCAAATAAGATTCTGCATTTTCGTGGGCTTTAATTCTATTAATACGAGATGCTGGAACGTCTAAAAGATCGAGTTTAATTTCTAACCTTTTTGATTTCTCCCGATCCCTGTCAAGGTTGATGTAATAAAATTCCAGGTCTTTGAATAAAAAATCCATATTATTCCTTTGTTTTTTTATCACAAATGAGGCTTTGTGTTTCGAAAAAATTGGAAACTAAAAGGTGCTAAGACCATATAATTTTCATGCAGAAAATTGATTTCATCGTCTTTTCAAAAAATAGACCGATGCAGCTAAGGTCCCTTCTGGAATCTTTGTTCCATTTCATGAGCAGAGACCTCATAAATTCTGTTAGTGTTTTATATGAATTCGACCCAGATTACAGAAAGGGGTATGAAGTTTTAAAGGATGAATTTCAAGAGGTTTCTTTTTTAAATGAGTCAAACTTTAGAGACCAAACTGTATTTTTAATAAACCAAGCATCTCAAATGGTTTGCTTTCTGGTTGACGATATTCTTTTTTATCGCAGGGTTGAAAATTCTATTTCACCCACAGCTAATGAAGTATGTTTTTCTTTAAGACTAGGTAAGAATTGTAAATTTTCTCATCCAGCAAATTCTTGGTATGAACACCCACCTTTTTTAGAAGATGATGTTTATCTTTCTTGGGAATGGAAATCGTCAGAGTATGACTTTGGATACCCCTTTTCACTGGATGGACACGTTTTCAGAAAAAAAGATATCTTAAGCATCGTAGACGGAATTCATTTCAGGAGTCCTAATTCTTTGGAGAATGGGCTGGTTTACACAAACCCTTTCATAAACAATTTTTTGTCGATGCGGATGAAGTCTTTTAAAGAATCTTGCATAGTTGGCGTTCCCGTCAATCGAGTTAATAACGAAGTTCACAACCGATTTGGTACACAGTTTTCAATAAGCGAAAAATTCCTTCAGGATCTTTTTGGTGAAGGGTATAAGATAGATTGGATGGGAATGGATTATAAAACTATCAAAGGTCCCCACGAAGAATTGGAATACAAATTTAAAAAACTATAGCTGTGCTACTCGACTTAAAATCTCTTCAGAAAGAGTATCAACTTGATATTAAAGGGGTCCTTCACATCGGAGCCCACCACGGAGAAGAAAATTCAGTTTATGATGATTTACAAATCCAAAATAGAATTTTCTTCGAACCCTTGAGTGATAATTTCAAACAACTCCAGGAAAATATTGGGCCCAGGTTTCCACTCATAAAAAAAGCTTTAGGCTCTTCCTCCTGTGAAATTGAAATGTACGTTGAGAAAGCTAATGGAGGCCAATCTTCGTCCATACTAAAACCAAGTTTGCATTTAGTTCAATACCCACATATAACTTTTCCCGATAAAGAAATCGTTGAAATGGTTAGACTTGATGATGTTGATTTTGAACGGAATGAATTTAACTTCATCAATATTGATGTGCAAGGGTACGAATTGGAGGTGTTCAAAGGAGGAATACAAACGCTGGAAAATATTGAATATATAATGACCGAATTGAATATTGAGGAACTTTATGAAAATTGTTCTCGCTTGCATGAAGTTCAGGAATTTTTAGGACGTTTCGGTTTTAAATTGGTCAAAACGGATTGGGCGGGATTTACCTGGGG
>JACCDW011264940.1_pt1 | contig 29317 bp, 18 predicted proteins | sample 7449781 | NCBI WGS metagenome assembly JACCDW01 (sample SAMN15323449, study PRJNA562643) | freshwater metagenome | isolation source: river surface water | place: USA:Blue River Watershed | collected 2017-08-18
CGTTCTTGTTAATCTTCATATTTTGGTTTTATTATAAATATGAAGAACCTGAACTTTTTACCTAATTGGGGGATTAACTCTTTTTCTTTACAATTTCGTCTATAATACCATATTTGAGTCCGTCCTCGGCGGATAACCACAGGTCTCTTGAAGCGTCGAGTTTTACTTGTTCTGCATCTTTTCCACAGTATTTACCTAACAGTTCAAATAATCTGTCATTTTTCTTTTTCCACCATTTCATAGTGATTTCGGCGTCTTGTATATTACCCACCGCACCACCTGAGGATTGGTGTAACATAATTTCTGAGTCTTCCAAAGCACCTCTTTTACCTTTTGTTCCTGCACCTAATAAAACAGAACCCATGGATGCTGCCATACCTGTACAAATGGTACGAATATCTGAATTGATATAATCCATAACGTTAACCATAGATAAACCTGATTTTACGGAACCACCTGGACTATCAATGTGCATAGTGATATCATTATGATCTAAACTATCTAAGAACATTAACTGTGCTTGTACAATTGTTGACATGTGGTCATCTACACCACCGGCCACCCATATGATACGTTCCATCATTAATCTTGAAAACACATCCATGATGGTCACATTCATTTGTCGTTCCTCTAAAATATAAGGTGTGAGATTATTTTCAATTTTTTTATTGTAGTAGTCTAAATTTAAAGAACTAATACCTTTATCTTTAGCGTATAAGCCAAAATCGTTTAAATCTTTATAATTCATTATGGAGTATTTTATATAACAAATATAGAAAAAAAATTACGTATAAAAAAATGGGTCACTTAGAATATTTATAAACATGCTAAAGTTCTACTCAATCCTACATGAAATGGAGGTAAGTTCCTTACCAAGTCAAAAACTTTTAAAATGGTTTTTAGATAGAATTGACCATACATTTGTTTTTTTTGATACTGAAACTACAGGTTTGGAAAGAAATCCTGTGGATAAACCAATAAATCAACTAACACAAATAGGTGCAATTGCAACACAAATCAATGGTGAAACATTAAGATTTTTTGAATTGGATAGGATTAATATAAAAATCAGATTAAATGACGATTTGAAAAATCAAATGAGTTCTGAACCTGACGCTCCCGAAGATGTGAACAGTGATGAATATAAAAATTGGTTATTTAATACAAAAAAAGGTATATTGAAATATAATCACTATGATTTAGTTAATAGTGAATCTTACGAGGAAGAAAGAAAATCTTTAGAAAATTTTGAGGAATTTTTAAAAAAATTTAATAATGTTACTTTGATAGCACACAATGCACCATTTGATTTAAAATGGATACAATTTCATCAAGTTTTTAAAGATAGTACCGATGAAATTATTGACAGTATTGATTTTTTTAAAAATTTCTTTTTTCCAATTTTAGAAAAATTATCGTCAGAAAACATAGAATATAAAAACAAATTTGATAGATTTTCTTCTAATAGTAAAGGTCAAAAATCCGCCGGTTTAGGAAATATTGCATCAGGTTTTGATAATGAAATCAATCAACTAAAAAATAAATTAAAAGGTGCTCACGATGCTGTTGTTGATTGTGAAATTACCATGGAAGTTTTAGAAAGAGGGTTATTGATGATTTATCAACATTTAAACGATTAAGATATTTTTGTTGTTATAAAATCGATTGAAGATACATTTTCTTCTTTTTTAATCATTATTATATTATCGGACCAATTTCTTATCAGTGGATTGTGGGAAATCACCAATATATGTTCAAAATAATTTTTGATTTTCTTAAAAAATTCTCCTACCATATCAAGGTTTTCATCAGCAATTTTACCAAACACTTCATCCATCACAACAATGTTTGGTTTTGGTAAAGACGATATTTTAGTCAAAACACTCCTAAGTGCTAATGATGATATTGTTCTTTCATAACCAGACCCAGCATTCAGTGGTTTTACAACACGAGTTTCAGTATCAATCATTATAAATTCAACTTCATTTTTTTCATTTACATTCAATTCTAAAATAAAATGACAACTATCAACCAACAAACGATATAATTCTTGATTCAGTAATGGAATCATATTTTTCATGATTACTTTAGAGATTCCATTTTTTCCATAAATTGTCAAATAAATTTTAAACACTGAAGCCAACTCATCTTCTTGTTCTATTTTTTTGATTAGTTCCTGATTATTACTAATCTTTAAATTCATATTATCAATATTGTTATTATGTTTTTCAATACCACTATTGATTGTACGGATATCAGCATTTGCTGTTTCAATTTGTGTTCTAATTTTTATAACTAAAGCATCTATTCTTTGATTTTCTTCTAATTTCTTTTTGTTTTCCTCATATTTGTCAATTCTTGACTGCTTTTGATTTATCTCTAATTGTTTTTGTTCTACTTCAAGTTCATATCTAGCTTTCTTTAATTTATTTCGTTCATAAGTCTCAAATTCAACTTTAAGAGAATCTAAACTATCTATCTTTTCTTTTACCTTATCATATTCTTTTTTATTTGAATCCATTGACTTTTGAATTTCTTCAAGAGTTTTTTTCAAATTTTCAATTTCATCGGTATGGTCAACATATTCTAATTTTCTATTACATGTCGGACATACAGTTCCTTCTGTTAATTGTTTAATTAATTTTTCTTTTTCAGATTTTTCATATTTGTGAGCAACATCATTAGAGTACAAATCACCTAATTCTTCTTTAAATTCTTTATACTCGTCCTCGTCAAAATATTTTGATGGTTCTACGACTGATACTCCATCAGCACTTTTTTGACTACCGTCTCTTTGTGATATTAATTCATCAATTTCTCTTTTTAACAGTGTTGGGTTTGTGTTAATAAGTTCTTTATCTACATCATTATTTCTAGCAGATAAATTATCGTCTCTTTCTTTTTCTAATTTATTTAAATTCTTTTCTGTCTTAGATAATTCTTTACCTAATCTTTTAATTTCATTTTCAGAATTGACAATACTATCATTCGACGTATTGATTTCGTTTTGTAATTGTACTTTATTAAAGTTATTTGAAATTAATTTTTTACTCCAATCATTGTGTATTTCTTTTGCAATTTCTTCTTTCGTTCTCAAACTTTCTAATCCTAAGAATTTGGTTAGAATTTGTCCACGTGCAGTTGGTTTAGATTCAATTAATTGTTCTAAATTATTACCTGTGGTCATAATTGTTGTTAAAAAATCTTCTTCTGTTCCGATTGCGGTTGAAATGAAAACTTCAGTTTCTCTTCTTTGTTCACCAGTTAAATTTTCAATTGTACCGTCTTCTTTTCTTTTATAAAATTCTAATTTGTTTGTAACGTTAAAATCACCTGATTTTGTTTTCTTTCTCGACAATGTTCTTTCGATTACATAATCATCTCCATCAATTGTAATTTCACCCTTAACACTAACATCGTCTTTGTCCGTGAATTTGTTAAAAATTTCAGCATTTGTTTTTGTTTTGGTTGTTGTGTTAAAAAACAAAAACAATAACAAGTCAACGGATGAAGTAGATTTACCACCAAAATTTTTAGGTGTCGATTCGATTACAGTAATGCCAAGTAAATCTGTAAAATCAATAATATTACTATCACCAAATGAAAGAAAGTTAGAAAACTCAACGTTTTTAATATACCACTTATTGTATCGTACTTTGTTTTGATTTTGTTTATCAATTTCTTTATTAACTTTGTCATCTAAACGATTTATCAATTCCCATTTTATGTCGATTTCATTGTCTTTAATGAAATCTTTCATTAATTTTTTTTGGTATTGGTGATCAAGTATATTATCACTAGCCTCAAGTGAGGCTAATCTTGTCTTATCTACATTTGTAAGACTTTTAGTAATTACTTGAACGTGTTTTGTATTGTATTTTGTTTGTAAATATGATTTTACCCTTTTAATTCTTTCGGGGGTAAAATTTTCAGGAGTATCCTCCCAAGTTACTTTTATATATGGATTATTCATTTATAATGTTTTCTAACGTCCAAACTCCTTCAATTAAATTATATGTTTTCACATGTTCTTTTCTGAAACACATCCAACTTTCAATATCCATACTATTACCTGCTTTAAATTGTGCGTATATTTTTTTAGTTGGGTCTCTGATTACTTCAGATTCAATAAGAATAAATTGTGTGAAATCTTTGTTTGTTCTTACGAATTGGTTAAGTAAATATGATTCAGAATTATCTACCTCTTTACCATAAAATAAATATTTGTTTAACCAATGTTTTTCTTTTCTTATTGGTATGTTAATTGTTCGAAAACTAAAACCAGATAACATTGAATAATGTTCATCTTCCCAAAAATTATTAGACCATTGTCCATGTTCACATTCCACTCTAAAATTGGGATTTGTTATACCTTTTAAATCAATTAAATTTTTTTCTTGTGGTGTACCTTCAAGTAATATATTAAAGTGTTCTTTATATATGTCAATCACTTTATTTCTTACTAATGTATCATCCTTTTTAGCCCCAATTAATCTAGCCATTAATATTTCATTATATAAATTTTATTTGAGTCTACTTTCTTCAAAAAACTCAATAATGGCATTCAGTGCCCAAACTGAACCCGCAGTATACATACCATCCCAAAAAAAATGAAAAAACCAAAACGTGTTAAAAAATTGTTCTGTGAGACTTCCCAAAACAATACTCATAAAAAAACCAACCCATGTAGATGTACAAAGAGTACAACTAATTAAATCACCAAAAAATTTAGAATGATTTTTAATCCAATTTCTTGTACTCTCAAATATTGAACCCCAAACTAATATTGAGGTCATACCGTATGCTGTTAACGTCCAAAAAAGTAATGTCATATATTCTATTTTATATAAAAAATATTATAATTTATTGATAAAAAAAAGAAGGTTGCCGGAATTATTCGTCATATAAAGAATTCATATTACTATTCTTCATGAACTTTGCTTTACCTAAAGTTGAGAGTGACGCTGTTATTTTATCTAATTCTTCTTTTAATTTTTTATTTTCTTCTTTTAATTTGTCAATTTCTACAGTATCCACAACTTCAACAATTTTCTCAACTTGTACTTCTTTGATTATTTCCTTAATGACTTCAACGGGTACTTCTTTTACCACCTCTTTTGTTACAGTTTTTCCTTTTACTTGTACAGGAACCTCAACTTTAACTTCTTTTATGATTTCTTTTACTACTTCAATAGGTACTTCTTTTATTACGTCTTTATATACTATTTTTTCAACCTCAACAATTTTTTCTACCGGTACCTCTTTAATAATTTCTTTTACAACTTCAACAATTTTTTCTTTTGTTTTTGTATTATTGACTGGTAATTCTCCATACTTTAATAAAGTAAATCCTCTGTCAAACGTATCTTTTGCTAATTTATCGATGTCTGTGATGTTATTTAATTCACAATACATAATAAATTCATTATCCAACATTAAGGAGTTCTTCTTTTTCATTATCAATATCTTTAATATCTGTTATCCTAAAATGTAGGAATGGTTGTTCATTTGGTAAATCGTGAAATTCATATTCATCACTTTCAATATCATATATTCCATAACCATGATGTTTTACTGTTTCACCAAAATTTTGTTGTATTAAACTACCCACCATAATTGCCTTACCACCATTTGGTAACGTAAACTGTTGTCTCTTGTGTATATCACCACATAGTAATAAATCCAAATCAACAAAATTCATTTGGTCATATGCATCTTCAAATTCATAACCTAAATCTGTTGATAGTCCCATAATTGGTCCGTGGAATAATCCAACTGTCAATTTAGTCTCATCTTTAATAAATTCTGGTCGTGTATTATGTTGATATAATGAATACACAACCCATTGAATATTTTCATCAATATAATCACCACCATCTTTATAATAGGAAATGTGTTGGTTATCTAATAATTCCACAACAGGAGTGATACTATCCATACGTTGTGTATTATTCTCCAAAAAATCATGATTACCGGGTATTATTACTACCTTACCAAAACGAGTTAACTCTTTTAAAAACCAACTCGTTAATAATAATTGTTCATTTGAAATATTAATTTTTTGATGTGCAATATCACCCGCGATAACAATTCTAATTTCGTTATGTGATATATTTTCATCTGACCATTCTAAGAATTTTACACTTAATTCATCCAACAGTTTTTCAAACTGCTCTTTATACAAATCGTGCAATTGAATTGTACGAATATGAATATCCGCAATATGTATAATTTTTTTTATCATCTTTTAATATATTTTGACAAATCCATTGTCATGATAGTATCTTTAATTTTTTGTGGTACTTTATATTCAACATACGTACCATCATCTTTTAATAAAACTATTACCCCACCTAAAAAATTTTTATTTTCATACTTTGTTCCTTTCAACATTTTTTTAAGTAATCGAGCATAAAGAGGAATTTGTAAGTAATAGTGACCTAAAGCATTATCGTGATATTCTTGAAATGGTGAATATAATCTACCTGTATAATGATGAACTTCAAAGTTTTTTGGTTGATTGGTTTTCCAATCAGAAATAACAAAACCCCAATCGGTTTTATCCTTATTCATCATTAACCAAACTTTATCTGGTTGACCAGTATATTGTTCTTCAGGGTCACCTAAAACAATTTCAGTATCTAATAAAACACCACCTCTTTCTAACATTAAATCAAGAAAATTTTTACCCGCATTAATCATATTTTCACTCTTACGTTCTTGTTCTTCGTTAATAGTAAAAATAGGTTGTCTAACTTCTTTGTAATTACCATGTCTTGATATAACATCAGATTCCAATTCAAAGTGTACTTTACTACCTAAATTAGTAGACAACTCACCAGCCGCTCTCCATTGTTCTTGTAATAGTCTGGCACCTTCAGGGTCACCATTCGACATTTTCAATGCCATACCTTCGGCATCAAATGGTTTGTGAAATTTTTTTACAATCTTAGAAACTGATGGAAAGTTAGATTTCAATTTTCCATCGAGGTCTTTCATAAAATAAATGTGTTTTTCCTCGATAAATTTTAATTCTAATTCTTGTCTTCTGTTTTCTAATAATTCTTTTATTTCATTTGAAATTTCATTTAACATTTTAATCTATTTGTTTTATATCTTTTTCATTTATTTTTCCTTGTAAGTCGGCTATGTCTTTATTACCCTCGAGTTTTACAATCCAAACTTTTCCCATCAACTTACCACAATTAATTTTATGGTAAATTTTTTCAGCATCATTCCAAGCATCAGGGTCTAAGACAATAATTATTTTTTTTGCATTATCATATAGTTTTTTAAAAAGAAAATCACTCATGAATTTACCTAACATTGGTATTGCGTTTGGTATAAAAATACTATCGAACGCACCTTCTACTATGTAGATTGGTTTATTCCAATCAATTAAGTATTCATTGAATATAATTGTTTCTTTTTGTGCTTCAGGATTTTTATATTTCATTTTTGTTCTTGTCAAATAAGAACGTGCAATGAAATAATTCAATTCATGATTTTCATCATATGATGGTATTATAATTCTATTTTCATATAGTCCTTGATGACAAAATCCAATATTAAACTTCTCCAACATTTCATCTGTTATGTTTCTTTGTTTAATATAGTTGTACGCTTGTTTATATTGTATTGTCATTTTAAAACCACTTGTAACATTTTTGAAAGAAATAAATTCTTTTGGTAATCTTACTTTCTTATATGTTTTTTTTACACCATCCTCAGTGTCTTCTGGTCTTAATAGTTCATATTTTTTTAAATGTTTGGGTGTACCGTATTTCTTAATTAGTTTATAAACTGAACCATGAGTATCGTTAGATTCTGCACAACTCCAACATTTATACACACCATATTTGTAGTTTACTTCTAAATTACCTTTTCCATCACCATGGTCTAAACCTTTAATTTCATATGAACATACAGGACAATCAAAACTCACCTGACATTTATAGTCGTTATGGTTTTTGTAATCCCCGAAAATATCTTCTAAAATTTCAAAAACTGGTGTATAATCAACTTCACTAACATTCATATTAGAAAAAAAATAATAAAAAAAACTGATAAAAAAAAATGGGAGAAGAACACCACCTCTTCTCCCTTACCAACCAAACGTTTATTTCTAAACGTCCCGTCCTATTAATAAATATATACTATAGAATTTGTTATAAAAAATATTATTTGCCGAATTTATTCATGTTGATATAACCTATAACTGCAGTTGCGGCATCCGCCATATCAAAATTTTCTTTTTTCAAATTTCCACCCTTACCATATAACCAATTTACTTCAGGACACACAGCATTTACGTGATCCCAAATTACTTGTTTCTTATCTATATCTTTTGGATAACCACCAAAAAGTACGTTTCTACCTTTATCGTTTGGACCTACTAAATCAGGAAATGCAAATTTTCTTGCGTTGTATGTTGATATAAATGTAGGTACGATTTCAAATGTATCGTAAATAGATTTACAGACCATTGTGTTATATCTAAGTAATGTACCAACTGTATAGATGTTATTAGAGTTTAGAAGAGGTTCTTCAATTATAACCCTAACAATTCCCATATCTTTATAACCTTGTAGATGTTTGTTAAACGCATCGGCCTTCTTCATAAGTTCTTCTAACTTATCTTCAGGTTGTGGTTTGATTTTGGGTGAAAAATGGGTTAATTCCAAAAGTTTTGACCCTGTTAAATCAAACAATGCAAATCCAATAGTTTTTGTGGATATATCCAAACCCAAAATTTTAGGTTTGTTTTTAAATTTTACATCAATACTCATGATATAAAAGTTATATTAAATTAATAGAAATGTAAAGCTTTAAAAATCTAATCTTATAGCAAAAACTTGTGTTCCTTCTCTTTTGATTGGCTTACTTGTTTTAGCTATAACCATAGTATCCTTTTTAGAATTTAATAAAGCCACCTCAGTAATCATCGGTGTACATGATTGACAAGTTGGGTTTTGACTTGTTGAGAAATTACCTGAAGGTAAATTAACCATAAAGTTCATTTCTTCTATATCGTATGCTCTAACAAGTTTTACGCTTCCTGCAAAAGGTTGTTCATCACCAAAGTAAGGTGATGTATTACCTGTAAACGTCATAGATAGACTACTAAAATGTGTTTGTAAATTAAATGTACTTGCACTATCGTACATTTCTTTTGTGATTGTAAATGTTTTACCTGTTAAATTAGTTGATGTTAATAAACTACTGCCATCTCCACCAGCCAAGGTAGTCATGTCTATTTTTTTCCAATTCATATTAACAGTATTACCTGTTGTTGCACCGGTTTGTACTAAAGCATAAAACTTATTAGCAATAAAACCATCTTTTAAACCAGATGCTGAGGTTTGTAAAAAAGAAAATTGGTTTCCAAATGAAAAAGTTAAGTTAGACGGATTTGACGTTCCTTCTATTTTTGATAAATAAGAACAAGGTAAATTATTAAGTTTTGTGTCACCTGTATATTCTAAAACATACGTAATATTAACTTCACTTGTTGTACCTGAAATTAATTGTGTTGCACCTGTAGGTGGTATCAAACTTAATTTTGGTGCTGGTAATGTGTGTCTTCTGTTTGATTTATAATCTAAAACTGTAACAATTTCTGGATCATCTATCACAACAATCTTTTTTGTTACAAAAACTTTACCAACTTTATTATCGTATTCGTCTACTAAATCTCTATATTTCAAACTCATGTTTGTGTTAATTGATGAAACAAGGTATTTGTCACTGTTACCCATATAAAAAACTGCACCAATTGTTGAGCCTGAGTTTCTATGATATTGTAAAAATGGAATATAAACCTCAAAATAATCCTTATCACTTGTATCTGTCACAACAGTATTTGTTGTTCCTGTCAAATCACTTATGTAATCATCATATTTAAAAAATCTATCTGGATCATTAATAATATCACCAACTTCAGAATAGTGAATTATTGCAATTGCTCTTTGGTCTGTAGAATCGATTATAATTTCTTGTTCATATGAATTTACATATGAAATTGGATTCGATAAAATATTTCCTGTAGAGTCTGTATATGTTTGTCCTGTTGACGAATAACCTAAAAATTCTTTTACACCAATGTATTTGTTACTTGTATAACCACTTAAACTTCTAATTGATAAATCAGTTTCACTTATCCCAATTGGACTTCTTGAATAAACAAGATTTACTGTCCATGGATTATGTTGTGCATCATTATCAGGAAGTTGTGGTATATATTGAACAATTCCAAAATTTTGTGAACTACCTGTTACATTTAATATATTATCCACATCAGATGTAAATGGAAACTCAACTTCACAATTATTACAAATAACATTTGCATGTCCTGAAGGTATTATTGATAAAACAGGTGTTGGTCTATCCAACTCGATTGTTTGTGTTGTTCCCGCTGTTGAACCAGTTACACCAATTATTTTATATACTAAACTATTCGTTCTTCCTGTTAAAGTATCTTTAGTCAGTGATTCATCAATACCACCAAAAACTAATGAAATATATTCACAATTAACAAAAGTAGAATTTGCTGGTTTTGTAACTGTTATAGTATTAGTACCGGTTAAACTTGAAAAATTAATTGTTGCTGTTTGACCTTCAAAACATTCTATTGTTGTACCTGTAGTACCTGTAAGTTGTATATAATTAGAAATTACACCTGCTGGTCCTATTGCGTTTCTTAAAGTTGTTGTTTGATTATTATTCATTGGTAAACCATAAATGGTTGCACCGTCAGATAAAACGAATGGATATTTTACATTAGAGTCACCGTCTAATGGTGCAAAAATATTTTGATAACGATTAGTTGTTGACCCTGTTAAATTATTAAAAGGTGAATTATAATCAAATTCAGAATCACCAACTAAAAAATAACTAATATCGAAATCACCTTTAGCGATTGCATTACGACCTTTTTTGGTTATTCTTGCTGAAAGATATTCTGAACTATTACTGTCTAAGAAACTCATATGTTAATAAATATAATTTTTATTATTTTATTCTTCATTACCACCACCACCACCACCGACACAATCATCAGCACCTGTACTGTCAATTATACCACTACTGTTAACTCTCATATATTGATATTGTCCTCCTGTATATGTTCCGTCACCTTGTGGATCGGTTGTTGTTCTATTACTCGAAATGAGGTATTCTGCTTCCGATATGTAAGCCATTCTAGTTTCATTACCAATTACATTCCCACCAGTATCGGATATAGATAGGGAAGGATTTGTAAATATTGCAACACCAGCCTGTAAAGTTGCTCCTGTTGTGTAGAATGGAAGTGATATATTATATCCGTTACCTGTACAATACGTAGTAGATAAACTGTCGTCATCAATTTCGTTTGCCCTATAGAAGGTATAAACTGTTGGTAGTGGTGTTGGTGTTGGTGTTGGTGTTGGTGTTACTGTTGGCGGTGGTGGTGGCGGTGGTGTTGGTGTTGGTGTTGGTGTTGAAGTTGGTGTAACACATGTATTACCACATTCAGGTAGTACCGCGATTTCAATTGCTAAACAATCTGAAGCACCTCCACATTGAATATATGGACCTAAATCAAAACTGGCAACACAATCGGTTAATGGAATATCGGGAGCAACTCCAGTGTAAGGAATATTAAGTACATATGGTCCAGTACCATCACATTTCATGTATGTAATACTAACCGGATAACCATAATAATTTGTTATTTCATATTGATAACAATCAGTACATGGTTTTGTTGATGTTACTGTTGGTGTAACAGTTGGTGTAACAGTATTTGTTGGAGTAGTAGTTGGTGTAACCGGCACAACAGGATTATTTGTTGGTGTAACAGTATTTGTTGGAGTAGTAGTTGGTGTAACAGATGGTGTTGATGTCAATGTTGGTGTAACAGTTGGTGTTGATGTTGATGTTGGAGTTGGTGTTGGTGTTGGTGATGTTCCTTCTGATGGTGTGACTGTTGATGTGACTGTGTTAGTTGGTGTTATCGATGGTGTAACAGTTGGTGTAACAGTATTTGTCGGTGTTACTGTATTTGTTGGAGTAGTAGTTGGAGTAACAGTTGGTGTAGATGTACTTCCTGGTGTAGGTGCCGGTGTTGCTGTGGTACTTGGTGTTAATCTTGGTGTTTGAGTTAACGTAGCCGTTATCGTAGGTGTTGGAGTTGGTGTAACAGTTGTACCTGGTGAAGGTGTTACACTTTGTGTTGGTGTAACTGTACTAGTTGGGGTAACAGTTTTTGTTGGTGTTAATGTATTAGTTGGTGTTATCGATGGTGTAACTGTTGGTGTTGCTGTTATACCTATAGTAGGTGTAACTGTTGGAGTTGGGGTCAATGTTTTTGTTACTGTAGGTGTTGGAGTCGGTGTTGGTGGGTCACCACTATAATCACCAACCGCTATTTTAAAATTAAATGATTTTAAAACAGAACAGTTATTAGGTCCATGTTTAAATGATTTGAATTTAACTTTTTCAACACCCTCTTGGTCAGTAAAAAATTCATAAGATAATAATGGTAAAACTACTGTACTACCAGTAATACCTGAATATCCGATAGATTGACCATATTGATTATTTAAACCAACCGTATTTCCTGTTATTCCTGAATATGTGTTTATGAATAGAACTGTATTTTGAATAGCTCTCTTCCATAGTATTTTTAATACATTATAATCAGGTGTATAACCTGTCGTAACTGAATCGTATATTGCTGCCGAAACAAAATTAGTTGTTACACCTGTTGTTGGATTGTTTATATAAATTGGTGTTGCACCTGAATATGAAGTTGTTCCACTTGCTAAAGCATATGTACATCCTGTATAATTGTTTGTTTCGTCTTGGGTATAATTTAAATCTATTGTACTTGCAGAATAATTAACACCATCTAATACAAAAATTGGAATAAACTGTATGTACCCGTTTTTATTGGGGTCGTCATTTAATGAATCCCAATATTCGTCTATTAAATCTTCAAAGTTGTTTGTAAATGGTTCTACTATTTCAGGATATGTGTCGTCAACCATTTCAAATATTTGACATGGTTTCTTATACTTATATTTTGGTCTACCTATTCTACTATTTTCAATTAAATTACCACCTGTCCATAAAGTTGTTGATGGAACAAACTGGTCAATCACATCAGTCCAATATGGACTCATGTTTACTATAAATTCATTTAATGTTATGTGATTGTATGGTTCGTATCCTGTATTATTAATTTGATTTATGTAATCATCGTATACATCTTCTAATGCAATATAATTATTTTTATATCTTATTACATGTGAATTGTTTATTAAATGATTTAATACACCGTCCAAATATTCTGCAAAAGAATTCGTTGTTGTAAATCCACTTGTTAATGTTGCACTACCAAAATTAATACCTAAATTTCTTGATTGTCTCCATATATCATAATCCACCGCTTGTGCGGAAGACAAATTAACAGATATATTTTTTCTATTTAAAACGTATTTTGATTCCGAATCACTATCAACAACGTTTCCATGTTTATTATCTATTCTTGATTCAATTTCAAATCCATAATCTAATCCAGGTATTTTTCTAAAATAATCAAAGTAATCTTCACCAAACGTAAACATTTTTGGTTTGGTTTTAATTGTCTTTGTTCTACCTGTCAACACCGATGACTCAACATCTAATTCATCACTTGATCTATGGTTAGTTGTCATTCTGTACCAACCAGCACCTTTTTGGAAAAATGCATCTAATGAACTACTTTTTATTTGTCTTGGTAAATTATTTTCATCGATTGGAAATTCATCTCTTGTTAAAGTTGTTGTTGTAGATGTTTCTCCTGTTATATATTCAAATGTTGTTGTGTCAAAAGTATAACCTGTAATTGTAATTTGTTTATTTGAACCTAATAATAAATTATCTATATCATCTTGAACTGATAAACTATTATTAAGATATTTTACATCATAAACATACTCGTTTATTTTAATCATAGGTTCAGGTGCACCTAAGAATTTTAAGAAAAATTCCAAAGATTTTCTTGTACCTTTTGATTTATAAATGTAAGATAGGTTAACTAATAATCTTCTATAAAATTCATATTCAGCTTCTACTAATGTTTTACCAATTGTTAATCCTGAATATTGAATATCAATTCTTTTATATAAACTTTCTTCTAAACTTTTTTGGTCGAATAAGTTTATTGTTGATAAACCTAATGTGTTTGCCAAATTTTTAAGTAAGATATCTGGTACATTATTAATTCCATCATAACTTACATTTCTCATGTATGCGATGTTATCAATGTACTTTTTTACTCTGTCGAAATTTTGTCCGTATAGTTGGAAAACTGATTCGGCTTTTTTATCTTCGGTATCGAATTCAAATAATTGTGGTGACGTTAAAAATCTAACAATTAAATTTGATTTATAATCATCAATTTCATCACCTATAGAACTTAGTTTGTAAACATATTCATCATAATCAATACCGACGATTTGTATATTCCAATTATCTTTTGAAATTGGCCATGTTAAATAAAAATTTACAATTTCTGTACTTGTCTTATCGTAACTATCTCTTGGTACTTTAAATGACGCAGTATATTTTGGTTCAGTTTCTCTGTTTAATAAAAGACTTTCTAAGTCGTCTAAATTATTATAAAACTCCTCTGTAATTCCATCATTAGGTCTTATTAATAAATTTGTAGTGATACCCGTACTACTTGCAAAAGGTTGTCCTTTTACTTTAAATTTAATATAATTTGCTGAATTGGGTTCATTATAACCAACAATTTCATATGTTGAACCACTGTATTCTAAAACATATTTTCTATATGAAGAATAAAGGTTTCTAATTTCGTTTTCTGATTTTGTTAAAGTTTTACTTTTAGGTTGACTTAAAACAACATCTAATGGATTGTACACCATAGACTTATCAACATAAAATTCTGTTATCTTGTAGACATCATTATAAGATATTCCCGAAGCCGTATAGATTGAAGGTTTTATTGGACTATCACCATCAATTAAAATTGCTGCAGGAAATTTTTTAATTATGTTAACTAATGAAACTTGTAATCTATGTCTTAATGACCCATATAAAGATTTTCCCGCATCGTCTTTACCACCTTTAAATCTAATTTTTTCTTTCTTGTTTGTTGATGTTGAATCTTGGGTTGTTGGTGCGTCAGACTCTTCTTTTAAAGTATCTAAAGTTAAAAATTCTGAAAATGGTATAGATTGAAATTGTTTTGTATTTCTTTCAGGAATAAGTTTGTCAATTGCAAAGTTAGTATTAGTTAATTGACTCGAACCGTCGGTTATTTGAAAACCAACAATTGAGTCACTAAAAGTATCTACTCCACTTGCAGCTTGACTTGGTACTTTCCTTTTAACTACTGCCATTATTGATTAATATTATCTAATGTTAATGTTTCATCAATAGAATCTCTTTCTTCACGTACCTCATATAATGTTTCATTAAATTGGTCTTTAATTTCGTAAAGATTGTACTGTCTGTAGATTTCATTGTTATTATCGTAAATTGTGTAAATACCAGGTGCAACAGCCTTAGATTGATTACCGTACAATGCATGTGCCAATGTTGATGCATCATGTTCTACCATTTCAATCTCAACAGTTGTTGGATTGAAAAATGTATTTGTCATTATAATTTTTTGACCCGGTTCACCTATGAACGGAACTACGTTTGGTCTACTACTTGGAGAAGACGAAGGTGTTAAGGTTAAAAATACAAAATTTGATGTTTGGTCTGTGTATTGATATCTAATTGCTTTATCTGTTGTGGTTGATAAATTTGATATTATTGGTAAACAAAAAAATGATGACGTTACTAATCTATAAAAATTTGGTACTTTTTGTGATGTTTGTGTATTAATATACTCAATTCTATAACCAACTAAACCTTGTGGTATAAACTTTGATCTATCTTCACTCGGTACATTATTTAAATCTATCACTAATCCTCTAACAGAAGGTAAAGACGCTAAAACTCCACAATCCGTTATCGATGTTCTTATTTGTTTAGGACGTATGTGTAAAGTGTATATACCCAAATCCGAAAATTCATCTGCGGTTAATTTTAAATTATATAAACCACCTAAAATTTCCGTATCTGTTGCTGAACCATCTGTTGATGTATCTGTGTCTCCGTTATGAAAAACAGGTGTCAAATAATCTTCGGTTGGAGTTAACCTTTTTAGGGTTGCAACCGCGTCAGTTGTTCTACCAGAAACGTAGTGATAAAATATCTCAACGTCTGCTGGTGATACGTCTGCCGGTCTTACTATACCATAACTGCCTACTGCCATATCTTTTTATTATAAATATAATTTTTATTGTTTTTTAATTTTAAAAAACCCATTACCATACACATTCAATTCACCTATATTATCTATTTCCCCCAACCTAAGATTTTTTTCCATAACACCTTGTTTTCCTCTTTCCACAAAAACATCAGAATAAACTGTTGGTTGTTCAACAAATCCCAAAAAATGTTCATTTCTTGATAAAACGTAATTTATAACCTCTTCTTTTTGAAAGTTTACGGTATTACCAGTAATTAGGGTATAACCATCTTCAAAATCTCTGTAGTACATCACACTCGTTTTTGTTAATCCTGTACTACTAATGGTATATCCTGTGAATTTTGTTCCACCATCTGTCACACCTGTTGTTATACCTTCATATGTGTTCGAACCATATTTCTTTTTTTCATCCAATCTACTTCCTCCAATACCTAAATAAGTAAAAGTGGTGTCTCCTGTATATGGATAACTTATTGTTTGACCCGTAATTGTAATATTATCAGGGTAAATTCCTGAATCATAAAAATTAATATAATCCTGTGTTATACCTGAAAGTGTATCACCGGTTTGTGGGAACGAAGGAACATAGAAGGTTATTGAACCTGATTCTAACATATAATTTTATTACACTAGTAAATATCTTTTAAGAGTTTTTACTATTATAAACTAATAAAATTTGTAAATAAAGATTATAAATTCACAACCCAATAAAAATTGAAGTTCGCTGAGTTTCCATTATTATTATATATAACACTAAATACACTTTGATTTACACTTGTATCGGTACCCATAGAATTCGATGTTCCACTAATCAAAAATACACCAGGTGTACTTTCTGTTATTGAGAACGAACTGAAAGGTCCGCCAGAAACCGAATTACCTGTTGTGGAAACGTGAGATATACTAAAATCGGATGATTCCATGTATGTAAAACCTGACAAAGTTGCAAAATGGATTGTTTCAACTGAATTTAATCCGAAACTATGAGCCTCACCTGTTGTAGGTCCGGGGAATAATTCAGTTGGTGTACTTGGTATATAGAATTGTAGTGCTTGTTGAGAAATATCAACATCAGCGTACGTTGAACATGCACCACTGGCCGTTGCTCTTATTGTTACATCACCCGCAGTTATACCTGTTACATTATAACCTGATAGTAAAGTTCCTCTTGAAACTTTTGTTACGTCGGTGTTATTATAAATTCTTGAAGCACCCAAGTAATCAATAATGTTTATTTGGAAGTTATCTGGACTAATTGCAACACCTGTATATTGAATTGTAATTGTTGATGTTTGAAACTGTGGCATATTTTATATTTTATTTTCTTTTATTATAAATATCATTTTTTAACAATTGAAGTAAAGTGTTATGTATCCTTGAGTGGTTATATCAAATACATCTCCTGTGTCTTCATCTCTTACACGACCCGCACCACTTGACCATGTTCCTCCATTTGAATTACTATATAAAGTCATACCCGCAAGATATATATTTCCAGAAGCGGTATAATTTTGATAATCTGTTAAATTAAGGAACACGGCTGTTGCAGTACCTCCACCACAAACTATACCAACACCAAATGTTATATTTTTAGTACTGAAGTATCCACCTAATTGTACAGATGTGGAAGAATTGACAATACATCCGTTTGCATCAGTAACTTCTAACCAATATCTACCACTATCACATAAACTATTAACATATTGTACTGATGCACCACTTGTAACACCTGATATTGTAGAAACCAACGTATCTTTACTATAATTTGAATATGGTGTTGAGGTATCTCTATACAATCTATAAGTTTTAGGGAATGTACCACCTGTAGATTCTAATTGTACTTCACCATCACAACTTCCTGTATCATATGTGAATATACTAATTGTTGCCGTTTGAGAAGTTGGTTGTGTAATTGTTTGGTTATAAGATTCTACACAACCATTACTATCTTTTATATATACTGTTTTAGTACCCGAAGTTTCAGTTGTAAATGTTTTTGGTAATGCAAAATATGTTACATTATCTCTTGATGCACTATATCCTGTACCTGTTCCACCTGTTCCATTTGTTACTGCAATTGAACCATCTGAACCACCATTACAACTTACATTTGTAATTGTAAATGTTGCATTTGGTGCAGTTCTTGATAGATTTCCTACACTTACAGATGCTACCGTTCCTGTTCTATTGTTATTTCTTACATAACCCGTATAAGTTCCACCAGCTAAACTACTAAATGTTGCACTTGCTTGCCAGTTTGTGTTATCTCTTGAATACTCATAAGGTGCACCATTACCACCACTTGCACTTAATGTAAATGATGCATCACTCAAATTATAACAAGATTGTGCTGAACTAGATGAAACTGAAAGTAATAGAGCTGGTAATGTTGGTGTAATAGTTGGTGTTGGTGTTAATGATTTAGTAGGTGTTACAGTATTAGTAGGTGTAACAGTATTTGTAGGTGTAATAGAAGGTGTCACTGTTGGTGTTAAAGTTCTTGTTGGTGTAATAGTTGGTGTTGGCGTTAGAGTTCTCGTTGGTGTTAATGAATTAGTCGGTGTTAATGAATTTGTTGGTGTAATAGATGGTGTTGGTGTTAATGAATTAGTCGGTGTAATAGATGGTGTTGGTGTTAATGATTTAGTAGGTGTTACAGTATTAGTAGGTGTAACAGTGTTTGTTGGGGTTGGTGTAGGTGTAACAATAATCGCCGATAATCCAAATGAACAATTGATTGTTTGGGTCGGTGTGATAGTAGGTGTTACAGTTCTTGTAGGTGTAATTGTTGGTGTTAATGTTGGTGTAACAGTATTCGTTGGTGTAATAGTTGGAGTCAACGTTGGTGTTACAGTGTTTGTTGGTGTAACAGTAGGAGTTTTTGTTGGTGTCAACGAATTTGTTGGTGTTATAGATGGTGTTTGAGTAACAGTATTTGTTGGTGTTAATGAATTTGTTGGTGTGATAGATGGTGTTACTGTAATTGTCACAGTTGGTGTTACTGTATTTGTTGGTGTTACTGTATTTGTTGGTGTTGGAGTTGGGGTAACAATAACAGCACTCAAACCGAAAGAACAATTTATTGTTTGAGTTGGAGTCACAGTCGGAGTAACTGTATTTGTCGGTGTGATTGTTGGAGTCAACGTTGGTGTAACAGTATTTGTTGGTGTAACAGTATTTGTTGGTGTAGGAGTTAAAGTGTTTGTTGGTGTTACTGTATTTGTTGGAGTTACGGTTGAAGTTAATGTTGGTGTTAAAGAATTTGTTGGTGTTACAGTATTTGTTGGAGTTGGAGTTGGTGTAACAATAACAGCACTTAAACCAAACGAACAATTTATAGATTGAGTTGGTGTAATAGTCGGAGTAACAGTTGGTGTAACAGTATTTGTCGGTGTGATTGTTGGTGTTACTGTATTTGTTGGAGTCGGTGTAGGTGTAACAATAATTGCAGATAAACCAAAATCACAATTTATCGTTTGAGTAGGTGTTACAGTTGGTGTAACAGTATTCGTTGGAGTTATAGTTGGAGTTATAGTTGGAGTTACGGTATTGGTTGGTGTAATAGTTGGAGTTAATGTTGGAGTTGGGGTTTGTGTTGGTGTAACAGGAACATAACATTCACCTATATCCACTATTCTGATAACAGCTGCAGGGTAATGTACTTCAGTTTCAAAATCAGCATCTGTAGCACCCATTACAGAACCATATTCGATTATATCTGTTATTTCATATTGACCCTCATATCTTATTGGTGTGTAATATGTTGAAGTAGTTCTTGTATTATCATCATAAACATTATATTGAACAAATCCATAAGAGATTACTTCATAAGTTGTACCTGTATAATATTCACAAGGTAATGGTGCTGTACATCCACTAAATGAACCAGTTACAAATGTTGTTTTATTAAATGGATTTGTTGATGTAATGTTTATTGAGACATCTGTCACATCTCCCGCACTTATTAACGGCAAGTCAATATAAACTTCCGATTGGTAATCTAATATACTTACGGTGGTTGATGAATATAAAACACTAGAACCTGTATAAATGTTAGTATCAAATTTTACACCGACAAAAGAAGGTGATGGATTACTATTAACATCTAATATTTTATAAGTAATACCATTTGGTCCTCCTGTGTTACAAACTTCAACTGGTTTGATTGTTAAAGTATCAGGTTTATTATAAAGAAATATTTCACTATCGAAAGGATATATTTGTCTAAATAATTTTTCATCAGCCTCAGTAAAACTATATAAGTTAGTATTATTGTCATATAGATATAAACTATCTTTTGTTGTAAAATCATCTATAAAACCTCTTGAAACATATGAACTTGTATAAAAATTATTTGTATTCCAATTAGAAATTAAACCATACTTATCGTTACTACGGTCTAAATCCATATCACTATTATTGTATGAATTTAAAAACCATGCACTTGTGTATGTTAATCCTGTAGTCACAACATTAGGATAACCCGATATTGAAGATGTTACTGAACTATCACTACTATTAGTCCACGTTAATACATCTTGTACTGTACCTCCACTTGTTTTATATAATTTTCTAAAAGCCGTTGTTCCTGTGACAGAATAATAACCATCTAAAACGGGTAAAAATCCATCTGAATCATAATATAATGTTGTACCTGTTATAATACCGTCACCATTATCAATATAATATAAAACGAAATCGTTAGGTATATTTTCCTTTTTAATTTCATGTGTAAAATAAGTTGTGATATCTGTTACACCAGGTTTTTCTTCATAGAATGTTAATGTTGAAGTAATTGATCCTGTTAGTGATGCCTCAAAATTACCTATCAATGAATCTAACTCTCCTTGACTTGTTGCGGTAAAAAACCCCGCTGGAATATTATAATCAATAGGTAAAGTGTTGTTAAGTGCACCAATAGAATTACTACTATTAGTTATACTACCAACTACAGAATCACTAAGGTATAGTGTTGGGTTCGAATCGTATTTTTCAGGTTTACCTGAAATGTATGATAAAAATAACAAATCTAATGCATTATCTAGTGTTACAGATGTAAGAGTTGTGTTATTAATATCTAATAAATCTTTTGAATATGTTTTTACACCATTAATATATTTGTATGAAAGTGTTTTGCCTGTAACAGTTGCACCACTCATTGAATAATTATAAGCACCGTCATTGAATGTTGTATATGTATTTTCAATTAAGGTTTTATTTACATCTTTGTAAAGTATACTTGTATTTTTTTGTATAAAAGGTGTTGTTGTAAATCTTTTTATAAATTTTTTACATGTTTGTATAAAGTCCTTACTGTTTGGTAATAAAAAACTAATCAACAATATTATTATTGCCGCAGCTAATGTGAATGGGTTAAATGATAACCCTAATACTGTAACGAATGCTTGACCTGAAAAAGAAACAAAAGCCCAACTAGTTACTATCATACCAACCATAAATGTTGATATTTTAGCATTTTCAGATTTTCCAACTAAACTCTGAAAAAATGAATTATTAATAGAACCTAAGTATCTACCAAATAATTTTTGAATTGAGTGTTCATATCCCGTTATTGGTGTATCTCTAGAATTACTAAAATCATATGATGTGAAAAAATTATTATTGGCAAGATATTCAGTACTATTTGTATAACCTAAATAATAAGAATAAACAGATGGTACTAAATTATTTATTTCACTATCTGTTTTAATAACTTTTACAAGTCCACTTCCTAAAAAATATGGTTCTATACATGCTGATGTGAAATAATCATTACCAACCAAATCTTCAAACAATTTAGGACCTTGTATTAATTTAGAAATTTTTGTTGGTCCGAATAATTGTTTTTTTGCTCGATAGTCTGTTTTTATACCAAAGTCTCTACGTATTTCTGTACTACCAACTTTATATACTTTACTTGTACCTGAATAAGAATAATAATATGGTAAAGCTGGTTGTCTTAACAATGGGTCAGTATAAACAAATGTATTTGTTGTCCAACCTGATATGTGTGTTGTTGAATATAACTTAGTAAGTACTTTAGGACTATTCAATGCATCATAAGGTGAATATGGATGTACTCCAACAAGATAACTTAAAACTGGTATACCACAATTTGAACTTATATCACCAACATCAACTGTTGTTGTTACAGTATTATTACCATTATAAGTTTTCTTTTGTCCAACAGAAATTTTAATTGTTACCATTCCTGAATTTGTAACAAATGCATTGGTGGACGAACCATATGTTTGTGTTCCATATTGAATTGTAGTTAATGTTCGTACATCTAAACTAAAAGCGTCATTCGAATTAACTAATCTATATACAGGTACTACAGGTTCATTAGGATTAGTAGAAAGATTATATGGTTCTAAAATACTTATAAAACCAGGTTGTGAATCATCTAAACCATCTGAAATTGTAAAAACAGCATCTTCACAACTACCTGTAAGTCTTAAATTAACAAAAGAAGTAACGTTTGAATTTGTGAAATATGCGTGAACTGTTTTAGTTGACCACTTTAATCCACTTTTTACAACATTTTGATTTTCCAACACTGATATTGGTGTACTTGATGTATAATCAGATAATGTATGAAGTTGTGTTACTTTAGGGTTTACACCATTACAATATAAAATATCAGTAGTACAACTATTAATAACTTCAAAAGCGTGTGTTGAACCACTATATTGTAAAACTTGTTTACTTGTGTTTGTTTGAAAATTTGATTTAGGTATAACAACTACACCATTTGAAACTTCAGTCGTTAAAGTATCATTTGTATACCACTTTCTTTTTAGAATTGAATCCCCTAACGATATATTATTTTCTGTGTAATATGTCACAGTAGTTGGACAACTACTACAATTAAAACTTAGACCTCCTTTAGGTATCCATCCAGTACAAAATTCTCTTTGTGTAACATCAAGTGCATTACAAACAACTTGAATATTAAATTGACCCGTTGAACCTCCGTTAACGATAACATCGAATGTTAAAAATAAATCATTTTTTGTAATGGGGTTTAAAATGAAATTTATTAATTCATTAAAAGATGTGTTACCAGTAAAGGATATAACCTTGATTGTTGTGGTACTACCTGAAATACCTTGTTTAACATATAAATCAACACTTGAAGAACCATTTAATGAAATACCTGTAAATTTGAATTGTATTAATTTTCTAACTGTTGGTTGTAATGTTACATAAACAGGTTTTAAATCATCTAATAAATCATATTTTAAATTAAAAGTCGTAACATTAGAAGTTGTTCCCGTATTTGACCACTGAACTGTTTTTGTAAGTCCACACTCATGTATATCGGGTGAACCGACAATTTCTACAGGACAATTAAAATCAAAACTACTTGGGACACTCATTATATTATTCTAATTTTATACCGTACACACTTGACATTGTTGTCGGTGTGTGGGTTATTGAAACGGAGTCAGTAATCGAAGTGTTATTTGAAGTTCTTAAAAAAACTTTTTCATAAACAATTTGATTGGACCCTTTATTAAATATTGTTAGATTCACATCTCTTGTTCTATCTGCTGTGATAAATAAGTTAACATTAAACGTTCCATAATTACCTGAACTATATTCTACTTCGAACCAAATTACTTTTTTAATTGTTCCGAATACTGCACTTATTGTTACATCTGGTAAAGTACTATAACTCATATTTTAATTAATTTAAGGTTCATAACAATTACAAGTAATTCCATAGTAAACAGGTATACCAGTACCACTACCAAATTTTCCACAGGTTGTAAATGTTTCATTTACATTTACAAATCTTGACCTCTGATTACCACTACAATCCAACCAATAAGCTGTTGCACTAAAACCATATCGAGCCTCGAATATAATTTCAACATTTTGATTCAAGTTTGATGTTGTACCAGTTGTACTTGTAGTACATGTAGTACCTGTTGATGTTATTGTATAGGTTGTTGGGTCACTTAAAACTAATGGTGAACTATATGTTGTACCAGATACTAATGTATTTTTTAATGATTCTAATATAACACACTCAGTTAATGTTGTACTACCGTTTTTAACAAATTTACTAATCTGTTCTCTTTTACTATTATTGTAAATTAATATACCAGCATCAATTATATTTAAAATTACATTCTGTACATAAGTTTCTGTTTCACCAGTTACAATAGAATTACATTTTATTGTACTTGTACATCCACAAGTGAAACTTAAAGTAAAAGGTTGAAACGTTGTATTGTTTGTTGAGTGAACTGAAATATCTAAATTTTTATTATTGGTTCTTGAAAAAAAACCTAATGAACCTGTAACATCATTAGTACCACCTGTTAATATAAAAGTTTCACCAATTTTTTCTGTAAGATTCCCAATGAAAACTTCATTACTTGTATTATTTGTTGTGCCTGATACTCTTACATCAATGTTACCATAATCTTTATCTAATTCAAAATATGTATTCAGTTTTGTAATACCTGGTTTTGTGATTTGATATGTAAAAGTATTTGTTAAACCTGAATTACTTGTACAACCAGACATAGATATCACCACATTTTTTTCAGGTGTACATTGTCCAGGTAACAAAACAATTCTTGATGATATGTCTGTATTTGGTACACCACCATCATAAAAAATTTGTACATAAGGGTCTAAATTGGGATAATTTTGTACACATATTGTACTTAAGAATGTACCTGAATATGAATATGTGGTAAATGATGCTGTACCTCCTGTTTGACCACAAGGATAATAATAAACATAAACTTTACCATCATCACTTGAATCTAAATCAATTTGTCTAACTGTTACATTATAGGTAACACACTGTTCTTTAGGTCTTCTTCCTCTTACTTTTGGAACTAATTGATTTGAACTTCTACCTTCTAATGATGATGGTTCAACTTCAACTAATGAAGTTACACCTGTAGTTGTAAGAGTTTTTAAAATATTTGAATCAACAACAATTACTTGATTTTCTTTGTAATCTAAGTATCTGTCGTCTACCGCTTTCTTTAAATCTTCGCGAGTAATTATTTTATTATCCGTTATCCCTGTCCATGATCTTGGCATACAATGACTCTATTTTGGATTCTAATTCTTTTATTTTATTTTCCAATTGATGTATTTTTAATGTGTGTAAGTCACTGTAATTTATCGTTAGTGGATCTTCCCCAACAACTAAATCACCACATATTTTTTGTACATCTTGGGCCGGATAACCATATCTTGTTTGGTCGTCACCTTTGAATTTATATTGAATTACATCAAGAGATGATAAATCAATTTGTGGGTTAGTTGATATAATATCTTTATACCTAATATCTGATAATTCATAAAACGCAATTGCCGAAACATCACCTGATACAAATAATGAACCAGTGATGATATGTGACGAACCTGTAATATAAACTGAACCTGTAAATTTGTGATAATCATCTAAACTATTACCAAAATTATTACTACCACTTATAAAAGATTCTGTTACATATATTACAGAACTACTTAAAATATATTGTTGTGCTGTTATATCTCCAACAACTTGTAAACTACCTGTTAATAATAATAAAGAACCATTATAGGTTAATGAAGATGATGCATATGCGGAATTTGATGTTCCGTCTGAAATTAACAATCTATTATTACCTGGATTTGTTATTGTTGTAAATCCAGTACCTGAAGTACCAGAACTTCCGTCTGTACCACTTGTACCTGAAGTACCACTTGTTCCATTACTTCCATTAGTACCTGAAGTACCAGCAGTTCCTGATGTACCACTTGTTCCATTACTTCCATTAGTACCTGAAGTACCAGCAGTTCCTGATGTACCTGATGTACCCGAACTGCCTGATGTTCCTGAAGTTCCTGTGGCACCATCAACACCTGATGTTCCACTTGTACCAGATGTTCCACTTGTACCAGATGTTCCACTTGTACCAGATGTTCCACTTGTACCAGATGTACCAGATGTTCCAGCGTATTCTATAAACCAATTTGTACCATTACTAACTATTTTGACACCATTTAATGGATTCAAAGTTAGTGTCGATTGACCGTCTATTGTTTGACCTAAAATAGGTGTTAATGTAACTGTTGAGGTTCCTCCATTTTTTATTAGATAAAAGAAACCAGTGGTGGCAACAGCAGCGGAAGGTAATGTTGCGGTTATTGGGGTTGTGTTCGTACAATAAAAACGAAGAAAAGTATTTGTATTAAGATTAGGGTCGGCATTAGTAATAGTAAAATTACTAGTTATGTTATTCCTTGTTGAATATCCATAATTACCGTATTGTAAACCCCCTAATATTGCCGCCATTATTTTTTATTTTATGCTGTTGTAATTATTGTTGCGTTTAATAACACTGTTATGTTCTCGGTATATGTTTCATCATTATATGTATCATATAAACCAATTTTTAATTCTATATTAGCACCATTAATTACAGGTTCAAAAAACAATCCACTATAGGTGTTGTTATTAAAAAATGTATTTGCTAAATCTTGAGATGCCACTGTGTCTGTTGTAGAATCATAAATAAGTACTAACAATCCACCTCTACCATTATTCAAAACAACATTTTTAACCCAATAATCAAATCTTATTAAATTTGCTTTTGGTATGGTAAACACTTTATATGTGACACCAAAATTTGTTAATGATATACCTGTTTGTTGTTGAACGATTGTTTTAACTGATGGTGTGTTACCTGTTGTTGTTGATGTACGAATTTCAAGAGGTATACTTGTTGCTGTTTCTCCAATTACTAAACTACCTGTAATATTAACTGAACCGGTGAATGTATGTGTATCATCAAATGTGTTACCAAACATGGTTGAACCACTTATGAATGATTGTGTTACGTATATGTAAGATGAACTAACAATATATTGTTCAGCAGTTAAATTACCATCGATTTTCAAATCACCACTAAATCTACCACTACCAGTTACACTTAAAAATGTACCATCGAATGATAAATTACTTTCAACAGTACCATTTGGTGCTGAACCGTCTAAAGTAATTACCCCATTATCTTTTGTTCCTGTTAATGTTAATAATCCGCTTGTACCTGAAGTTCCTGATGTACCAGAACTTCCGTCTGTACCACTAGTACCAGATGTTCCTGATGTACCACTTGAACCACTTGTTCCTGAACTACCTGAAGTACCACTACTTCCTGAAGAACCAGATGTTCCACTAGAACCTGATGAACCAGATGTTCCACTAGTACCCGAACTACCTGAGGAACCACTTGTTCCTGAACTTCCATCGGTACCTGATGTTCCTGAAGTACCCGAAGAACCACTAGTACCTGATGAACCACTTGTTCCACTACTACCTGACGTACCTGAAGTACCACTTGTTCCTGAACTTCCTGATGTACCTGAAGTACCACTACTTCCTGAAGAACCAGATGTTCCACTACTTCCTGAAGAACCAGATGTTCCGGATGAACCAGAACTTCCATCCGTACCAGATGTTCCTGAAGAACCATTGACACCTGAAGTACCAGATGTTCCTGAAGAACCATTAACACCTGAAGTTCCTGAAGTACCTGAACTACCGTCACCACCACTAGCACCATCTAAATTTATTATCCAAGAATTAAAAGTTCCACTACCAACAGTTCGAGTCGGTGTACCAAATGTTAATGTTGTACCGGTATATGAAATTACCTCACATTCTTGGAAATGTGTTGTGTCATGAACTACAATAATTGATTGTGCAGGTGAATATCCTAAATCTGATGGAACGGTAAATGAACCACCATTACCTAATGTAAATGTTTGACCTGTTACATTTATTCTGTATGAATCTCCACTTAAACCTGATGTTCCTGATGTTGCACCACTATAACTTGGTCCAAATACATGTCCACCTGCCAATACTGTAACATAACCATTTACAGGTGAAGAAAATTCTATTCTAATATTATTAGTGTCATCTGATACTATTGTACTTGGTATTACAATTTTATTATCAGTGTCATATACTGTAACATCGGGATATCTAAAATTTAAATTATGTGATACTGACCAAGTTGCTGTATTACCAGTAAAGGTTTGAAAATATCCACCTGTACCATCAGCACCTGAAGCACCTGAAGTACCAGAACTTCCATCTGTTCCACTCGTACCAGATGAACCATTAGTTCCATTATTTCCAGAAGTACCCGAAGATCCTGATGTACCAGAAGTTCCACTTGAACCTGATGTACCAGAAGTTCCATTACTTCCACTTGTTCCTGAACTTCCTGATGTACCTGATGTACCAGAAGAACCTGATGTACCACTTGTACCAGACGAACCACTTGTGCCAGATGTTCCACTACTTCCTGAAGTTCCTGAAGTACCTGAACTACCACTTGTTCCTGAAGTACCAGAACTTCCATCTGTTCCTGATGAACCAGAACTACCACTTGTGCCAGATGTTCCACTACTTCCTGAAGTACCTGATGTACCGTTAGTACCCGAAGAACCCGAAACGGCACCCGTACTTGTTAATACAAATGAATAGTTTGTATTACCCTCTGTGTACCAAGTTACAATATGATTAGTCGAATCATAATTATCAAAATATACCGTAACCAACATTCTATTTGTTGGGTCGATTGTTGTTGTTGGTAATATTAAATCAGTTAGAACTTCAAAAGTTGTACCCGTACCATTCCATCCTATATATGTTGGATTACTTTTTACTTCTGACCATATTGGTGTTCCTCCACTATCAGTTAATCTAATACCAACATAAGCATATACGTTATCATTTGACGCTGGTTTCAAACAATGTAAATGGAATCTTTGTGTACCACCTGGTATAACTGAAAATCCTAATTGTGGTGTTATAAATGTTGAAACAGTGTTACCGGTAGTATTACCTAATAATGTTAGTGTTATACCCGTTTCCGCTACCGATGTTGGGTATATATTTAAGTCTCTATAAGGATCAATTCCTGAAGAACTTGATTGGTTGAAATAATAAATTTGTCCAGCAGATATACC
>JACCDW011601393.1_pt1 | contig 29299 bp, 9 predicted proteins | sample 7449781 | NCBI WGS metagenome assembly JACCDW01 (sample SAMN15323449, study PRJNA562643) | freshwater metagenome | isolation source: river surface water | place: USA:Blue River Watershed | collected 2017-08-18
CGTGGCCAAGACCATGGTGACCAAACGGTGCTTCATGCACCAAGTGGCCCAGACCATGTAGCGCTTGAGCCAGCCGGGTTCGTGCGCGGCCGTGACGATGGGCTTCAGAATGTAAGCCGCCATCATGGGCGTGAGCACCCGCGCCACCACCAGCGAGGCGAACACCGCGAGCGACGCCGTCCAGCCAAACTGCTTGAAGAACTTGCCCGGAATGCCGCTCATGAACGCCGTGGGTAAAAACACCGCGATCAAGGTGAAGGTGGTGGCAATCACAGCCAAGCCAATCTCGTCGGCCGCTTCCATCGCAGCCTGGTAGGGCGACTTGCCCATGCGCAAATGGCGCACGATGTTTTCCACCTCCACAATCGCGTCGTCCACCAGCACGCCAATCACCAAAGACAGCGCCAGCAAAGTCACCACGTTGATGGAAAAGCCCAAGTAAGCCATGCCAATGAAAGCCGGGATCACCGACAGCGGCAACGCCACGGCCGAGACAAAGGTGGCCCGCCAGTCGCGCAAGAACAGCCACACCACCAGCACCGCCAAAATCGCACCTTCATAGAGCAGCACGAGCGAGCCGTCGTATTCCTCTTCCACCGGGGTCACAAAGTCGAAAGATTCGGTGATGGCGATGTCCGGATTTTGCAAACGGTACTCGGCCAGCGCCTGGCGCACCAAGCGGCCCACGGCCACCTCGCTCTCGCCTTTGCTGCGCACCACCTCAAAGCCCACCACGGGCACACCGTCCAAGGTGGCGGCCGAGCGGGCATCGGCCAGCGTGTCGCTCACCGTGGCCACTTGGTCCAGTCGAACGCTGCCACCTCGCGAGGTGGCCAGCTCAATCTGCCCGACCTCTTGCGCCGTTTTAACGGTGGCCAGTGTGCGCACGGGTTGTTCACCCGCGCCCAAATCCATGCGGCCGCCCGAGCCTTCTTGCTGCACCTGTTTGAGCTGACGGGAAACTTCAGTCGCCGTGATGCCCAACGATTGCAAACGGTTCACATCGAGGGCCACACGCACCTCGCGCGTCACGCCGCCCACGCGGTTGACGGCGCCCACACCGCGCAATGACAGGAGCTTGCGGGTAATGTCTTTGTCCACCAACCACGACAAGGCCTCATCGTCCATGCGCGACGAGCGCACGGTGTAGGCCAGCACGGGCGAGCCCGCGAGGTTGAGCTTTTGCACCACCGGGTCACGCAGGTCGCCGGGCAGGTCGGCCCGCACACCTTGAATGGCCGAGCGCACATCGTCCACCGCTTCTTGCGTGGGCTTTTCCATGCGGAACTCGGCGGTGATCGACACCACACCGTCTTGCACCTTGGTGGTGATGTGCTTGAGGCCTTGCAGCGGGGCCAGCGCATTTTCGAGCTTGCGGGCCACATCGGTCTCAAGCTGCGAGGGCGCAGCGCCGGGCAAGCTGGCGGTGACGCTGATGGTGGGCACATCCAAGTCAGGAAAGTTTTGCACTTTCATGGACCCAAAGGCGATGAAGCCCGCCACCGTCAGCAGGACAAACAGCATGACGGCCGGGATTGGATTGCGGATCGACCAGGAAGAGACGTTGAGCATGGCGTCCCTTTATTTGCTGGCAGGTGTCGGCGCTGGGGCATCCACCACGCGCACCGTGTCGCCGTGGTTCAAAAAAGCACCGCCACTGGCCACCACCCGGGCATCGGCTTTGAGGCCGCTGACCACCTCCACGCGGGCGCCGCTTTGGCGTCCGGTTTGCACCTTGAGCTGGCTGACTTTTTGGTCGGCCCCGACGGTGTAGACGTAGCTGAAGCCGTCGCGCACCACCACCGCCGTTTGCGGCACAGTGAGCGCCTGGCTTTGGCCCAGCGCGATCTCGCCTTGGGCATACATGCCCGCGCGGGCGCTGCCGGTGGCGCTTGGCAAGTCCACGTACACGATGGCGTTTCGGGTTTGCGCATCAACCGAGGGGGCCACCATGCGCACCTTGCCTTGCAGCTGCTGGCCGCTGGCGGCCTTCACTTGCACCGGCGCACCTACCTGAATGCGACCAATCTCGGCGGCTGTGACTTCAGCGCGCCACTCGATGCGGCCCTGGCGAATCAAACGGAACAACTCGGTGCCCGCGCCCACCACGCTGCCCACCGTGGCTTGACGCACCGAGATCACGCCCGCGTCAGGCGCACGCACCTGGGTTTGGGACAGACGGACGTTTTGCAGCTGCACCATGGCGCGGGCCGACTGCACGCGGGCCACGGCAGAGGCCTCGGCAGCCAGCGCTTGGCTCAATTGCGCATTGCTGAAAAAGCCCTGCTGCTGCAGGCTGCGCGCCCGTTCGGCCTGGGCTTTGGCTTCTTGGGCGCTGGCTGCAGCTTCGGCCAGCGTGCCTTCGGCCTGCGCCAGCTCGGCACGCAAGCTATCGGCTTGCAAAACGGCCAGAACATCACCGCGCTGCACCCGGTCACCCACATTCACACGCACCTCGGTGATCTTCAGGCCATTGGCCTCGGCACCGATCACGGCTTCTTGCCAAGCGGCCAGATTGCCATTGGCGCTGATTTTTTGGGCCAAATTGGCCGTTTGGGGCGTGGTGATGGTCACCGTCAAGGACGGTTTGGCTGTGCTGGGCTTTGAGGTGTCTTCAGCGGCACAAACCACCCCCACCGCGCTGGCCAACATCCAAAATCCCACCCACACCCAAGCCCCGTTTTTTTTCATGACACTTCCCTTTGCTCTAGCCCCAATGGCATGCAACAAGTTTAGCGCTTAGATATGGCAGCTCACCGTGCACTTCGGCACAGTCAGGCGCTGAAGCGCCTCTGCCGCAATCACCAACAAACTCAATGCATGACGAAATGCCAAACCGCCAGCACCGCATCGCGTTCAGCATTCAATGCGGCTGGGTCCACCTGTGTGGGCTCTTCGTTCAGGCGTGCACGGTGCTGCAAACGGCGCATTTCACGGTAGGCATTGGCCGCAGCTTGCCCCACGCCTGCAGGCAACAGGCCTGCCTTTTCAGCGCGTTGTAACAAAGCGATGTTGCCCACGTTGTCGGTCAGCTCAGGGTGTGCTGCAGCGTGTAGCAGCACCAGGTACTGCATGGCGAATTCGACGTCAACCATCCCACCGGGGCTGTGTTTCACATCAAAATGATCCGCCTTGACCGGGTGCCCCAAGCGCACGCGTTCGCGCATGGACACGATCTCGGTCTTCAAACTGGCCGCATCACGCGGGGAACGGATGACCGCATGGCGCACGGCGTCAAAACGCGGAGCCAGGCTTGGCAGGCCCATGACAAAGCGGGCGCGGGTCATGGCTTGGTGCTCCCAAGTCCACGCCGTGTTGCTGCCGCGTTGCTGCTGGTAGTCGGCGTAGGCCTCAAAGCGGGTAACCAGCAAACCTGAATTGCCGTTGGGCCTCAGCGCGGTGTCAATTTCGTAAATGTCACCATCGGCGGTTTTGACGGTCATCCAATTGATCATTTTGCGCACATAGCTGGCGTAGATTTCTTGCGCCCGTTCATCGTCGTCGTCATACACAAAGACGATGTCCAGGTCACTGCCGTAGCCCAGTTCTTTGCCGCCCAGTTTGCCGTAGCCGATGATGGCGATGGCAGGTTCGTCACGGTGGCGGCTCTTCAGACGGTCCCAGCACCAGCGGGCTGTCACGCGCAGCATGGCATCCGCCAGCGCACTCAGATCATCGGCCACTTGTTCAACTGTCAGGACACCCTCCACATCACGGGCCAAGGTACGAAACTGCTCGGCGTGGTGTGCACGGCGCAGCAAGTTCATCAGGCTTTCTTCATCGTCTTCGCCTGTGCGCTGCAAAGCCACACGGCGCGCCTGCAACTCGGTTTCAAACTCGGCAGCATCAAAACGGACGTCAAACAGATTGCCACCCGCCAACTCGTCGATCACACCTGGGTGCTGCAACAAATAACGGGCAGGCCACTTGGCTGCGCCCAGCAAACGCAACAAGCGCTCGTACACGGAAGGACGCTCCAGCATCAAAGCCAGATAGCTTTCTCGGCGCAGCAAAGGCTCGATCCAGTCGGCCATACGCAGCACCGCCACATCGCTGATGCGCCCCTCCTTGAGCCATTGAGCCGTGCGTTGCAACAAGCGCATCAGCCGACCACGGGCATCGTCGCGCAGGGCTTGTACACGGGGGTTATCACCCCATTGCGCCAAACGGGCGCGCACCACGCCGTCAAACTCGCTGAGCACAGCGTCCAGTTCCGCGTGTTCTCGCCCTGAGCTGCCGCTCTTGCCATTTTTACCGTTGCAGCCTTTGCACTCGCGGTCACCGCCGAGGAGGGTATCGAACTCTTGCGCCACCACTTCGCGATGGGCATCCAGGTCAGACAAAAACGCCCGAGTGCCGTCATACCCCAAAGTCTCGGCAATCCAGGCCAAGTCATCGTCACGCGTTGGCAACACATGGGTTTGCTGATCATCCAGGTATTGGATACGGTGCTCGACTTGCCGCAAAAAGACATAGGCTGCACTCAAGGCTTCGGCCGTGGCTTGGGGCATAAGCCCCGCTTTGGCTACACGTTGCAGAGCGTCTAGCGTAGGACGCGTGCGCAACTCGGGGAACTGACCACCGCGCACCACCTGCAGCAGTTGCACCGTGAATTCGATCTCGCGGATACCGCCACGCGACAACTTGACGTCATTCGCGCGCTCGGGGTGGCCTGCACTGCGTTTGGCCGCATGGTCACGGATTTGCTGGTGCAGCGTGCGCAATGCCTCGAACACGTTGTAGTCGAGGTAGCGACGAAAAACAAAGGGCAGCACCACGGCACGCAAGGCCTGCGCAGAACCATTGACCACCGCACTTCGTGGCGCGACCACACGACTTTTCATCCAGGCAAAGCGCTCCCATTCGCGGCCTTGCACCAGTAAATACTCTTCCAAGGCATCGAGCGACACCACGCTGGGGCCGGAATTACCGTTGGGTCGCAAAGCCAGGTCCACCCGGAACACAAAGCCGTGTTCGGTGGTGTCGCCAATCAAGGCATACATGCGCTTGACGGCGCGGGTGAAGTATTCCTGACAAGAGACCTTGTTGCGCCCGTCACTGTTGCCCTGTGTTTCGCCATCTTGGTCATACACATAGATGAGATCGATGTCGCTGGACACATTCAATTCTCTGGCCCCCAACTTGCCCATGCCCACGATCCACATCTCGGCGCGTTGGCCATCGGCCTTGGTGGGCACACCATGCAATCCGTCCAAGTCGACCATGACCTGCTGCCAGGCGATGTCGAGCGTGACCTCGGCCAACCACGTCATGGCATGGGTGACCAGCGCTAAGGGCGCCTGGCTTGAACAGTCCAGCTGGGCCAAACGCTCCAGGGTGAGTTGCCGCAGTACGCGCAGGGCTGCGCCGGTTTCTAAGCCTGAGGCTTTCAATGCCGAAAACCCAGCATACAGGCTGTCTCGGGTCGGCGCACCCGAGGCCAGCAGGGGCAAGACATCGGCATAACGACGGTGCAAACGCTGCACGAAACGTGAATACAGCGTCAAATTACCAAGACTTACCGCTTTCGAAAGAGGGGCATCGTTCATGGGCTGGCTGCGGGTCATAATTCCTAGTGACTTTCTGATTCAAATGTTTGTACCGTCTTTGCCCACTTTCCCCCGCCTGAGCCTAGCGCTGTCCCGTGTCATGCGGGTCATTGCCTGGGCCTTGCTTGCCTTGGGCGTCTTGCTAGGCATGGCTTGGGGTACTTTGCATTTTTGGATTGTGCCGCGAATCGAGGATTTCCGTCCTGCGCTCGAGCGCTTGGCCCAGCAAAGCATCGGGGTTCCGGTTCGCATTGGCCAAATTTCTGCAGAATCCACCGGCTGGGCGCCTTCATTTGAGCTTCGCAACATCGAATTGCTCGACCGCGAAGGCCACCCCGGTTTGCGCTTACCCAGGGTGGTGATCGCCATCAGTGTGCAATCGGCACTGGGCCTGAAGCTGGAGCAACTGGTACTGGACAGGCCTGAACTCGACATCCGCTTGACTGCCGACGGTGCATGGCGCGTGGCTGGCCTCGATTGGGCACCCCACACCCAAAGCGACGGGACGGCTGCCGATTGGTTGTTCTCGCAGCGCGAAGTCATTGTGCGAGGCGGCACCGTGCGATGGACCAACGAACGCCGTCCGCAGCAACCCGTACCCGGTTTACTTTCGCCGTGGATGGCCAAAACCGCGACACCATCCTTCCCCGAAAAAACCACACCCATCATGCTCTCGCTGAGCGACGTTGATCTGGTGCTGCGCAATTCCGCCAGACACCACGATGTGCGATTGGACGCCACACCACCGCAGGAATGGGGTGAGCGTTTTGTCGGTATCGGGCGGTTCCGGCGCAGCCTGTTGTCTATTCATCCAAGCCAATGGGCTGACTGGACGGGCCAGGTGTACGCTTACTTTCCTACAGTCGATGTGGCGCAATTGAGCCAACATGCCCCGCTCGGCGTGGACATCGCCACAGGCCACGGCAGTCTGCGTTTGTGGAGTGATGTCGCACGCGGTCAATGGACCGGTGGCGTGGCCGATGTGAACCTGACAGGGCTTAAAACCACATGGGCAGAGAATGCCCAAGCCCTGGTGTTTGAAAGTCTGTCCGGACGACTGGGGGCACGGGTCAACAGCTTGGGCTTTGAGGTCTCCACACAGCGCTTGGCTTTTGTCAGCGATCAAGGCGTGGCTTGGCCCGGCGGCAATGTTTCACTGGAATACACCCATGCGCAGGGCAAAAACCCCGCTCGCGGCCTGCTCCAAGCGGACCACCTTGACCTGTTTGCGCTGCGTGAAGTGGCTTTGCGCATGCCTTTGGCTGCCTCATGGCACGAGCGACTGCAACAACAAGACATCAGTGGTCAGGTGGACGCGTTGAAATGGCGCTGGCAAGGCGATTGGCAGTCGCCCGCAATTTACGACGGTCAAGTCACACTCGACAAGCTGACGCTACCCCCCCCCACACTGAACGCCAACGACAAAACACCTCGACGACCTGGCCTGCAAGGTGCGCAAGCCAAAGTGTCATTGACACAAGATAGCGGGCAAATCGAAATCAACATGGGTCCCGATGGGGCGGTGTTTCTGCCAGGCATTTTGGAGGAGGCCCAAGTGTCTGTTCAGGCATTGCATGCTGAAGCCACGTTCAAACGTGATGCCAACCAATGGCGCGTGCCGCAATGGAAACTGAAACTGGCCAACCCCGACTTGCAAGGTGAGTGGCAAGGAAAATGGCAAGCATCAACCCATGGCCAAGGACCCGGCACGCTCGATCTGCAAGGTCAAATCAAACAACTGGACGCCGCCCGAGCGCACCTTTATTTGCCCATCAGCTTGCCCGATCACGTGCGCCAATATGTGCGCGATGCCGTGGTCAAAGGGGTTTATTCAGATGTGCAGGTCAAAATCAAAGGCGACTTGGCCCGTCTGCCATTTGCAGACCCCAAAGACGGCGAATTCCGATTTGCCGGCCGTGTGCGGGATGTCGAACTGGATTACCTGCCACCGACCTTGCTGCCCCCCAAAAGTCTGCCTTGGCCGCGACTGCACAAGTTGAACGGCTTGCTGGTCTTTGACCGCTTAGGCATGAAGCTCACCGATGCCTCGGCCCGCGCAGGCGATGCCCGCACAGGCCTGAGCCTGACCGCAGGCCAAGTCAGCATTCCTGACATGGCGCACCAAGCCGAGCTGCATGTCTCAGCGGAAAACAAGGACACCGCCAGCCAAGTGCTGACTCTGATTCAAAAATCGCCTCTTGACGCTTTGCTGGCGGGTGCGCTGCGACAAACACAAGCCACAGGCACGCTGCAAACACGTTTCAAGCTGACCATTCCCTTGTTAAATCCTCAGAACACCAAAGTGCAAGGGATCGTGGTGCTCGCGGGCAATGATGTGCGCATATCACCTGCCACACCTTTGCTGGAAAAAACCCAAGGCACGGTTCAGTTCACGGAAACCGGCTTCACCTTGTCTGCTTTGCAAGCCCGTTTGCTGGGCGGTGCCGTGCGCATTGAAGGGGGTCTGCGCACATCACCGGACGCCGCCGCCGAAACCAGCATGCAATTGCGCGCCCAAGGTCAAATCACGGCCGAAGGTTTGCGCCAAGCCAAAGAGTTTTCCCCCCTCAGCGATCTGGCGCAACATGCCAGCGGAGCCACCAGCTACAGCGCCCAATTGAGCTGGCGGCAAGGTCAGCCCGAGTTGACTGTGCAAAGTCAATTGGATGGCCTGGCCTTGAAATTGCCATCGCCTTTGGGTAAATCAGCCGCAGCCCGTGTTCCGATGTCTTTGCGCCTGCGCACACAAAGTCAAAACAGCGGGTTTCAAGACCAGATTCAATTCGAATGGGGCGACATCGCTTCGGCCCACTATGTGCGGGATCTGAGCGGCGCAGAACCGGTGGTCCTGCGCGGCAGCCTGAACTTGGGCACACCCGCCTCACAAGCCCCGCCTTTGCCGACCACAGGCGTTTCAGCCACCGTGGCGCTGGACCGTTTTTCCGTCGAAGAATGGGAAAGCCTGCTACCCGCTCAACCGTCCTCTGTCGTCGACAAAACCAGCGCGGGACAAGCTCCCTGGCAAACCTATTTGCCCACACGCATTGGATTGCAAGCCAACACAATCACCGCCGATGGGCGCACCTTGCACCAAGTGGTTGCGGGCGGTGTGCGCGAAGACCTCACTTGGCGCGTGAACTTGGACGCACGCGAACTCAGCGGTCACGTGGTCTATCGCCAACCCTCACGCGATCAACTGGGTCACTTGTTTGCCCGGCTGTCCCGACTCAATTTACCCCCATCCAGCGTCGCGGACGTGGAAGGCTTGCTAGAAGCTCCCCCCGCCCATTTGCCCTCTCTGGACATCGTTGTTGAGCAACTGGAACTTCGTGGCAAAAACCTGGGCCGCATTGAAATCGAAGCCATCAACACAGAACAACAAAAAGCCCGCGTCAAGAGCGCCGCCGAATGGCAATTGAACAAATTCAACATCACCGTGCCCGAAGCCTCACTGCGCAGCACGGGCCGCTGGTTAACCGCCAGCGAAGGTGCGCAAGCACGCAAAACAGAAATGAACTTCAAGCTGGATGTCAGCGATGCGGGTGCGCTGTTGACACGCTTGGGCACACCCAATGCCCTGCGCGGTGGCAGTGGCCAACTCGAAGGCTCGGTGAACTGGCAAGGCTCGCCGCTGGCTTTGCATTACCCCAGCCTCTCCGGGCAATTTGGGGTCAAAGTGGGTCGAGGCCAATTTCTCAAGGCCGATGCGGGTGCCGCCAAACTGCTGGGCGTGTTGAGCTTGCAAGCTTTACCACGACGGCTCTTGCTCGACTTCCGAGATGTGTTTTACGAAGGCTTTGCCTTTGACTCGGTGCGCGGGGATGTGAGCATTGCACAAGGCATCGCCAGCACCCGAAACATGCAAATCAAAGGCGTGAATGCCTTGGTGCAACTGGACGGGTCTGCCGACATCGCCCGCGAAACCCAAAAGCTTCGGGTGGTGATCCTGCCCGCATTGGACGCTGGCACCGCCTCTTTGGTGGCGGGCATCGCCGTCAATCCAGTGGTGGGTTTGACCGCATTTTTGGCACAGCTCTTTCTGCAAAATCCTTTGGCCAAAGCCAACACCCAAGAATTTCTGATTGACGGCAGCTGGGCCGAACCAAGGGTGACCAAAGTCAACAGCCATGCTGGGGACAACAAAACGCCCACCACACCGAGCACCACGCCCTGACGCACCATGCAAGCCCTTGGCACTACCCGCATCCGTGCCCTCTGGCAGCATCGCTTGCTGCGCTCCAGACTCGATGAAGTTTTGCCATGGGGTAGCGGCAGGCGGTCTCTTTGGACCGCCTTGATCGCCCTGGTTCTGGCCGTACTGGCGACACTGGTCTGGCTGGCAGGACGTTACGAAGCCAGCCAAGTGCAAGCCGAACTCGAACGCGACACGGCCGATGCCGTGAATGACCTGCGCAGCAGCTTGTCCCGACACGTTCAGGCTTTGCAAGCCCTGCAGTCCGGCCACTTGGCACCACTGAGCTGGCCTCCTGAAGCGCAAGGATGGTTGCGCGAAAACCGCGACGCTTTGCGCATGGAATGGCGGGACAAGGAGTGGCGACTGCTGTCTTTTGCCGACTCCCCCTTGCGTGGCCCTGCATTTGAACGCATGGCGCGTCCCGAAACCCTGAACGAGGCTGTCCAGGCCTGTCAGCGCAGCAAACGATTGAATGGCCCAGCTTACTCAAGCACTTATTTTTTGCCTCAGGCCGATGGTCTGGGCATGGAGGTCATGGAGCTGTGCCTGCCCATGACACAAGCCGGTGAAGTCACAGGCTACACCGTCGTGACTTACAGCCTGCAGGAAATGCTGAACGAGCGACTGGGAACCACGTTTGGCCGACGCAACGAGTTGTCCTTTATTGAGCCTGATGGAACACGCCTGGCCATCGCAGGCACCCAACGCCGTGAACGGCGTGTGTTCACGGCACAACAGTTGGTCGACCTGCCCGGAAACACCCTTTTGTTGCGCATCGATGGCCGCCGTGGTGAACCCGATTTGTTCCCCAACGTGCTCACCGCTCTGGTGACGGGCATGTCGATCGCCTTGATCACGGTCATGGTGTTGCTTGCCAAAGACTCCCGGCGCCGCCTCAAAGCAGAACGCGACTTGGCTGAAGCCTTGGCTTTTCGCAAGGCCATGGAAGACTCCTTGGTCACTGGCTTGCGGGCACGCGATCTGCAAGGTCACATCACTTATGTGAACCCGGCTTTTTGTCAGATGGTGGGGTGGGACGCCGAAGCCTTGCTCGGTCAAAACGCCCCCATGCCTTATTGGCCGCCTGAAATGGTGGACGAATACCAGCAGCGCCAAGCCATCCGACTGGCAGGCAATGCACCACCACGAGAAGGGTTTGAATCGGTCTTCATGCGGCAAGACGGCACACGTTTTCCAGTGCTGATCATCGAAGCGCCCTTGATCAGCGTTCGCGGTGAACAAACCGGCTGGATGGGGGCCGTGATCGACATCAGCGAACAACGTCGCATCGAAGAACTCTCACGCGCCAGTCAAGAGCGGCTTCAAGCGACCGCCCGATTGGCCACTGTCGGTGAAATGGCCTCGTTGCTCAGCCACGAACTGAACCAACCACTGGCGGCTATTTCAAGCTACGCCAACGGCTCACTCAACCTGCTCAAGGACCCGCAGGCCGAACCCCAAACACTCGACGATGTGCACATGGCACTGCGGCGCATTGCCGAACAAGCCGAACGGGCAGGGCGTGTCATCAACAGCGTGCATGACTTTGTTCGCCGCCGTGACCAAGCACGTGAAGCCGTCGCGCCACAAGCCTTGCTCGACGCCATATTCCCCTTGGTCAGCCTGCAGGCGCGCAAGTTGCATGTGCGCGTACACATTCGGGTCGAGTCGCGCTTGCCCGCTGTATGGTGTGACCGCACCATGGTGGAGCAAGTACTGCTCAACTTGGCACGCAACGGCATGCAAGCGATGGACGTTCCAGAATGCCATGACAGGGTGCTGGTTTTGCAGGTCAAACGCGCCGCGTCAGGCAATGAACCCGAAGGGGTTGAATTTGCAGTCATCGACGTTGGGCAAGGCATTGATGGCGATGTGGCCACCCAGCTGTTCAACCCCTTCTTCACCACCAAAGCCGAAGGCATGGGCCTGGGGCTCAGCTTGTGCCGAACCGTGGTGGAGCAGCACGGTGGTCACCTGGGATTCGAAGCGCAGAGCCCCCAAGGCACCATCTTCCGATTCACGCTGCCCGAGGCGTCCAGCATCAGCGCCACGGTCACCCCCTAAAATCGCCCCATGCATCCACCTTTTGACAGCATGGTCTACATCGTTGACGACGACATTGGCGTGCGCGAAGGCATGGCTTGGTTGCTGCGCACACGCCGCCTGCTGAGTGAGTCATATGTAAGTGCCGAAGCTTTTCTGGAGATGCTCAATCAAGCATCCCAAACTTCGCCCTGGCCTCAACAAGCTGGCTGTATCTTGCTCGATGTGCGCATGCCGGGCATGAATGGTCTGGCCTTGTTCGAACAATTGCAGGCCAACGGGATCGCCCAAGCTTGGCCGGTGATTTTCTTGACTGGCCACGCCGACGTACCCACCGCGGTCGACAGTGTCAAACGGGGCGCTTTTGATTTTTGTGAAAAGCCGTTTTCCGACAATGCCCTTGTGGACCGTGTTGAACAAGCCTTGGCGCTGTCCCAAGAGCGCTTGATGGCACGTATGCAGCAAAGTTTGCTGCAGTCTCGCCTGCAAGAGCTGACCGAGCGTGAGCGGGATGTGATGCGTCTGGTGGTCGAAGGCTTGCCCAACAAACTGATCGCTGACCAACTCGACATCAGCGTGCGCACAGTTGAAGTGCACCGCGCACGCGTATTTGAAAAGATGGAGGTCAAGTCCGCTGTGGAATTGGCCAATTTGCTGCGGACATTGGCATGAGCACCACCCGAAGCTGTCCTGATGCCGTCAGCGCTTCACGCCTGTTGTTGGCCATGGCCTTCGCATCTCTTTTGCTTGGGTGTTCATCCCCGCCCTCCAACCACACGACGCAACGCAGCGTGCCTGCACTCGAAAGCCCCCATCAATTCAAAAGAAACAATGTGGCCATGGTGGCCCTGTCTTTGCTTGACTCGCCTTACTCCTGGGGCGGAAGAGGGCCTGCAACCGGGTTCGATTGCTCCGGTCTGGTCGCGCACGTTTACAAAGAAGCAGCAGGGATGTCAGTCCGCGGCAGTTCGGCGGAACTGGGTCGCAAATCAAAACCCATAGACTCCGCCTTGCTTCAACCTGGCGATCTTGTGTTTTTCAACACACTGGGGGCCAAACACTCCCATGTCGGCATTTATGTGGGTGACCAGCGATTTGTCCACGCCAGCAACCCACGCACAGGCGTGCGCATCGACACACTCAACAGCCGCTATTACGCCCAGCGCTTCGAGGGTGCGGGCAGTTTGCTCGATTGACCGCATGAAAGCAGCGGCCCATCACGCCGCCGCTTCATGCCCATCTCAGCGTTCGCGCAATGCCTGCGACACGTTTTGCAAGGGACGGAACAAATACTCGAGCACCGTCTTTTGACCCGTGCGAATTTCGACCGTGGCGGTCATTCCCGGCATCGGCTCCAACTTCAAGCCATTGCGTTCCTGATTGGCATCACGAATGCGCACCACAATCCGGTAAAAACCTTCTTCCATGTCAGCGGGGGTTGCGCCAGGTTTGCGCTGCTGACGATCGTCTTTAACGGTGCCCGGGCTCAATTGCTCGAGTTCACCATCGAGTGCACCGTATTTGTTGAAGTCAAACGATGTCAGCTTGACCACGGCTTTTTGGCCCACCTTCAAAAATGCAATGTCTTGTGGTTTGACATACGCCTCAACCAACATCTCGTCCTCGGTTGGCACAATTTCCATGACCGGTTGACCTGCCTGAATCACGCCGCCCAAGGTGGTGATTTGCACATTCTTCACCACACCTTTCATGGGCGACTTCACAACCGTGTGGACAAAAGCATCTTGACGGGCTGATGCATTTTCCTTGGTCTGCGACAACTCCGAAGCCACACGCGTCAGCTCGTTGTTGGCATCGGTGATGTAGCGATTCTTGCGCTCGGCGCGCTGCCCCATCAAATCCGAATGCTGGCGCTTGAGGCGCAGCAACTCCACCTCAGACACGACTCCATCCTGTACCAGGGGTGCCGTCAAAGTCAGCTCGCGGGAGATGGCATCAATGGAGCCATCCAGTGCGCGTAAAGCATCGTTCAATGACTGTTTGCGTGCGTTGTAAGCTTGTATCTCTCTTTGCTTGAGCTGCGGCTCGTCGTCGAGTTCAGCTGAAAACTTCAAGGGCGTGCCGTATGCCTCGGCTTGCAAACGGGTCGACAAGGCCAGCAGTGCCAAGTATTTTTCATTCGCTTCACGATAGGATGCACCCGAACGCGCGTCGTCCATTTGAAACAGGATCTGGTCCTTCTCAACCACAGCACCTTCACGCACGCGCATGTCGCGCAAAACACCCGAGTCCAGGCTCTGGATCACCTGTTCGCGGCTCGAAGGAATCACTTTGCCTTGCGCCCGAGTGACCTCATCAAGACTCATCGTGCCTGCCCAAGCCAAACCCGAAATCAATGCAATGGCCGCGCCCCAAATCAACAAACGACTGGCTTTGCGCTCATCATCCTCTACGGTGTTGACACCCAATTTGCCTAGCTTCATGCTTTTGCTTCCTGTGCTTGTGCAGTGGTGGGCTTGACATCAATGCCCCGCGACAATTTCTCCAACATCTCGGCTTTAGGGCCCATGGCAACGCACTGTCCACCATCGATCACGGCCACCAAGTCAGCCCACTCCAACAGTTGTGGCCGGTGGGTTGACATCAGCAGCGTGCGACCCTGCAGCCAAGGTTTCAAGGCCCGGATCACCATCGCCTCGGTGTTTTGGTCCATGTTGGCGGTGGGCTCATCCATGAACACCAATTGCGGATCGCGCAACATCATGCGGGCAATGGCCACCAATTGACGCTGGCCTCCCGACAAACCACCACCAGCCTCCGTGATCGGCAAATCCAGACCACGTGGGTGCGCAGCCACCATTTCGTACAGATTCAAGGCCTTCAGCACATCGATGATTTTGCTGTCCGTGATCCAGGTCTCTGCCAAGATCAGGTTTTCGCGCAAAGTGCCCATGAACAAATTGGGATCCTGACCGACGTACCCCAGTCGGCTGCGAACTTCTGCGGGTTCAATTTGCTGCAACTCCACACCATCGAGTCGCACACTGCCGCCCAAGGGGGTATACAAGCCCGACATCAGGCGCAGCAAAGTGCTCTTGCCACTGCCCACTCGGCCCACCATCGCCAAGTGTTGTCCTGCATCGACCTTCATGGACAAACGTTTGATCACCGGAATCTTGTGCTCCCCGGGATAAGCAAACTCCAAGCCCTGCGCCTCCAGGTTCCCCGCAATGGTTTCAGGCACCACATAAGAGCGGCCCACCACACGGTCCTTGGGTCGCTTGATCAGGCCATCCAATGTCTCCAACGACGATTTGGCCTGTTGGTAACGTGAGGCCAAAGACATCACGCTGCTCAGCGGACTGATCGCCCTTCCCGCCAAAATCACCGAGGCGATCAACGCGCCTTGCGTCAACATGTTGGCGTGGATCAGATACACCCCGGTCACCACCATGCCCACCGTCACCAGTTGCGTCACCGACGCGGTCACGCCCATCATCCAGTTGGTCAACGAACGGATCTCCTTGTAAGAGTCGGAGCCCGCTTTGTTGGACACCTCCCAACGACGCTGCAAATAGCTCTCGGCATTGTGGGCCTTCAGCAACTCGAGGTTGAGTACCGATTCGACCAACACGCTTTGCTTGTCACCCGACTCTTTCATGTTGCTGCGCATGGCCTTCATCAAGGAGCGCTGCACCCACAAGGCCTGCACCACCAACAGCGGCACCGCCAAGGCAGGAATCCACACCAGATTACCGCCCACGATCGCGATCATGGCCAAGAACAAAAGCACAAAGGGCATATCGGCCACCACCGACAAAGACGCTGACGAAAAGAAATCGCGCAGAGCCTCGAAATCGCGCATGGAGCTGGAAAACATGCCCACCGACTGAGGCCGATGTTCCAAGCGAATGGCCATCACCTCCCGCAGCAAGGTCGCATTGATGGCCAAGTCTGCCTTCTTGCCACCCAGATCCACCAAACGGGCTTTGAGCCAGCGCATGAAGAACTCCAGCACCACAGCAATCACAGTGCCGATGGCCAATGTCCACAGCGAGGCATAGGCCTGGGTGGGCACCACCCGGTCATACACGTTCATGGTGAAAAACACACTCGCCAAGGTCAGCACGTTGGCGACCACCGTGGCCACCATCGACTCCGCATAAAAGCCCTTGAAGCGCCACAAGGTGCCCCAGAACCAGCTGAACGCGGCGCCCTCCATCGGCGCAAGTGTTTGGTCACTGCGTTTGGGCGGAAAGCGCACCACCAGCACTTCTGGCAAAGCCAGGGCTTGCAATTGCGCCAAATCGACACGCTCGTCCTGCATGCCTGATTCGGCCCACCAGACCACCGCTTGCTTGCCCTCGATGGCGCGCAACACACAAGCGCGTCCATCAACCAATGGCACCAACACAGGCAACACATAGCTGGGCAGCGATGCCAGTGTCTTGCGTGTCCACCCCGCCACCAACCCATGTTGATGCGCCAAATCTGGATACGCCTCATGCGGCACATGGCCGGCATCGTCCAATGCAAAGCCCTGACGCAAGCTGGGCAAATGCAGGTTCTGTCCCAGTTGTCTGCTCAACAAGGCCAGACAAACCAGCAAGGCATCGGAAGCGTCGTCTTTTTGTTCAGGAGCACTCATGGATTCGCCGTTTCTTTTTTCTATCAAGGCGCAAATCGCTTAGCCAAGCCACCCATGGCCGACAACAAGCGTGCGCGCGCAATTTTTTCGTCATACACCGCCGTGGTCGCCGCGCTTTGGTAACCGAACGACTCATTCTGAATGTTCAACAAATCCAGCAGCTGCCGACGGGCCAGGCGAAACTGCATGCGGTAGCCCTCCACCACTTTTTCGGAGACCCCTGCCTGTGACTCGCCTTGTGCAGCGCGGGCTTGCGCCGCCAACCATTCGTGATAAGACAGCGCTGCGCGCTCCTGAGCCAACAAGCGGGCCTCATCCAGCGCCAATTGCGCTGCAGTCAATTGACTCGTGGCCGCCTTGACTTGGGCCGACACTGCACCACCGTTGTAGAGCGGCATGTTCAACTGCAACTGCGTCAAGGTGTCGTTGCGCGAGGGCGATGTGGCGGTATTGAGTTGGCGCGAGACGGCCACATCCACCACGGGCCAGTACTGCGCTTGGGCCACGCGAATGGCTTGCTGCGCTGCCTCCACCTGCGCTTTTTGCTGAGCGATCGATGGCAACTCATCGCTCACACCGGCCATCACTTGTTCCATGCTGACAGGCACCGCGCCCAGAGGACCCGATTCCCCCAAGACCTCGTTCAAGCCCATCGGTTGTGTCAGCGTCGAACGGGTCCAAAACCGGCTCAAACGTTGTTGAGCCAGCGCCACATCGGTTTGGCGCGCCAATTTGGCCAACGCAGCGTTGTCCATGCGCACCTGCGCTTGTTGAAAATCAATGCGCCGTCCCTTGTCGGCTTTTGAAATTTTGCGAATGTCTTCAAGGGTGATCTTGTGCGCATCAAAGTTGCGTGTGGCCAATTCCAGCATGGCAATGGCGCGCGCCCAATTGATGTAGGCCTCTGTGGCCAACAAGGCCACGTCATCGCGTGTCATGGCCTCTTGCGACTCACTGCCTCGGGTCAAAGCCTCTGCGCGCGTGGCCTCGGCCTCGATACGGCCACCCGACCACAGATTGAGCTTGACCGAAGGCGACTGCGTATTGGCCTCCATAGTGGAGGGCAAGGACCCCGACGCATAGTTGTTGCGTGTGAAACCGTAGCTGATCTGCGGATAGTGCGCTGCGCGTGCGCGCTCGATGTCAGAGCGGGTCGCCTCGGTTTTGGCTTTGGCCGACAACACACCCGGATAAATGCTCAAGGCGTTTTGAACCACCTCGGTCAGCGACTGGGCCTGCGCTTGCAGCGGCAGCCAAGCGCTCAACACACATGTCAGCATCGAAACGGCAAAAACCCGCTGTGTCCTCTTGTCCCTGTTGGGTTTCAGGGTCTGCATGGGCTGAGCGGGCTGTTTGAAATTGAACCACTTCAATTCCGACGAAATATTGAGCAATTCAACCATGTGTGTAGATTTTTGAAAATTTATCAATGATGTGAATTTAAACGATTGTACACAAACAAAAGACTGCTAACGAATTCATTATTTCCCATCTCGAACCCGAAAGGAGCCAGCGGCTGAAGCCTTTTGCTGAAAATTTGAAACCTTGCCCTGCAGCAGTGACAAAAAAACCCACGGCCTTGTGGGTCGTGGGTTTGTGGGCCCCCAGCACACACGGGTGCACTGGGGGTCGTGGCCCTTAAACCAGGTGACCCGCGTTGACCAAGGCCTGGTCGATCAACAACTGGGCCGCCGCATCGGTGCTGGCGTTGTAAACCGCATAGGTGTGGCCGCCTTCGGTCACCGTGGTGCCCGAATTTGTCCACTCCGCGAAGTCCACATCCACCGTGTCGTTCGCACCTGCGCTCACCGTCAACTTGTGCACACCGGCTGTGGCGTTCACACCCAGCACATCGCTCAGTGACAGCTTCAGCGTGTTGGCTGCGGTGTCGCTGGCCATATCGATGTGGGTGACCGCTGCATTGGCCACGGCAGACCAATCGAAGTTGGCACCGTTTTGCAAGCTGTACACGTTCGCTGGCTGGCTGACGGCAAAGCCCACGTCGGCCACTTCGTGCGTCACGCCATCGGTGGTGGTGTAGGTCGAGAAGGCCTGCACCACGTTGCCGTTTTGCTGCACGCTGCGGCCATCGGCTGCCAGATCAATGCTGGCAATGCCTTGGTCTGCCAGGCTGCGCAACTCGCCCGCATCGGTCATACCGTCGCCATTGGCGTCGACCCAGACACGCAGCTGGTTGAACTGCGCGTCTTGCGCGTCGATCTTGCCGTCGTGGTTGCTGTCCATGCCGCGCAAAGCAGCCCAGCCATCCACAGCGCGTGAGCCATCGGCCAGCACGGTGCGATCGCCAAACAGCTCGGCACCGGAGTTGATCTGACCGTCGCCGTTCACATCCATCGCCAACAAACCATCTTGGTGGCTGACCCAGCCCACGTTTTGCTTCGTGCCGGTGGCCAGCAAATCGAACTGCGTGCCCTCGGTGAGGCTGGTGGTGTGCACGCCGTCGCCGTTCAAGTCGAGCACCAGAGGTGTAGTGGCGATCTGCAAACTGAAGGCATTCGATGTGGCGAGCGCTGTTCCACCCGATGACTTCAAGCGTGCGGTGTAGCTGTGCGTTGTCACGCTGGCCGCTGTCGGATCGGTGTAAGTCCAGGTGCTGCTACCCACGCTAATAGTGGCATTGCCCATGACCACGCCGTCGCGCAAGACTTCGACCGTTTCACCCGTGGCCAGAGGACGGCTGATGGTGCCGATCCAGCTGGGAGTGGTGTCGAGCATAGAACCACCTGATGTGACGGTATAAGGCGTTGCACCCGCTGTTGTGGTGTAAGTCAAATCATCCATCGCAAAGCCGTTACCACCAACCGTCGTGATGGTGAACTTGGTTGCTTGCCCAGTAAACGACGTATTGAATGTGTAGGTACTGTACTTCGAGGTGACCTGATCAAACCTGAACGAGGCGCTGTGAATCTCTGTGTTGCTTGCGTTATAAAACTTGACAACGATAGGGGTAGATGAATACTTCAACACATCACCCCACGCTGTTTTAAAGCTCAAGCCGCTAAATGAAGCACCGCCTTTTGGAGTAAAGGTCATCGTGGTTTCTGTGGTCGACGCACCTCCATGGGTGTTCAAATCCAACTGCCCACCGGTAAGTACCCAGTTACCTGTATAACCTGCGGAATCAGAAACTACATATACACCGATCGGAACAGTCGCATTCCACAATGCTGTCGTTGCGGTGGTGATTGCTGCTGAATAATTGTATATATCAGGCAAACCGCCAAACGAGTCCGTCACACTGCTCTGCGTGGTCGCCGTCGCCGATGTGATAGCCACCGTAGGCGCCGCCACCGTGATGGTGGAGGTGTCCACATCGGTCGATGTGGCGGTGCCCAACTGGTCCGTGGTGGTCATGGTTAATGTCGCCGTACCGCCCGTCGTGCGGTTGTAGGTGACGCTTGCCAGTGCGCTGTTGATTTGAGCAACTGTGCCTGCAAGGGTCATCGTGCCAGTACCAGCCCCTGATAGGGTGGTGCTGCCCGCCGTGGCGCTCAAAGTGCCTGAATTCACAGACAAGGTGACCAACATCGTGGCCGATCCAGCATCGCTGTCGGCAATGCTCAACCCGCTCAAAGTGGTGGTGGTGTTGATGTCGACCGTGTAATTACCGGGCAGAGTGTTGATCGGCGCTGCATCACGGTTGATGGTGAAGAAGTTGGACCCCTGCGTGGCAGCTCCCAAATGGCCCGTGGTCACCAAAGCTTGGTAGGTGTATGAACCTGCGTTGGGCAGGTTAACTTCATACGACCATGTTGTGCCCGACACGGTCGCTACACCAAGGAAGCCATTGTTGATCCAAATAGCCACCTCTTCACCGCTTGCCAAAGGTGCACGCAACGTGCCTTGCAATGTCGGCGTGCTGTCGCTGGTCTTGGCGCCACTGCCCAAGGCCAATGGTGTTGTGCCAACAGTGTTGTCCACGGCTGAGACGATGGTGAGCGAATCTGCGGGACGCCAAGCGACCGTGCTGGTAGCACTGCTGCTCACACCAGAGACCGACTCAGCAGCCGTGATGGTGCCCAAGTTGTCAGCACTGCCACTGTTGGCGGCCGTGGCGGTGAAGCCATTCATCACGCCGGCTGACGCGTTAGAAGCGGTGATAACGGTTTTACTGACCGAACCGCTGGTGACATCTGCTTCGATTTGTGCAGATGTCTTGCCCGACAAGTTAGTAGATGACATGTAAATGTTGGAACCATTTGTGCGAGAAGCCCAACCTTCACGGTCTGTGATAACCACTTGATCTACACGGTAATAGCCGCCTAGATCCACTTGTACCCACTGCTCGCCCGGTGTCAGCGCTTCGTACCAGCTGATCTGACTTGCGTCGGTTAACGACGTGAGAGACCCTGTTGATGCCGTGTTCAAACCCGTAGTTACAGCCAAGCCGGCAGCCAAATTGGTGGTGCCTTGCATCACAGCGATATCTGCAATGTCAAATGCGCCCTTAGCGTTATAGGGATCAACGAAAGTGCCATCCAAATCTTTGCGCACCATCACGTAGCGAACCACAGGAACCAGCTTGGGTGTGTAGGTCCAATCACCCGAGGCGTTGGCGGTCACGGTGCGTGTTGTACCGCCCACATTCAGCGTGACGGTGGCATTTGGATCGGCTTTGCCGGTCACTGCCACCGCTTCGTTCATGGCCACGATGTTGTCGGTCGACGTGGCGTTGATCGTGACAGGGCGCACCACTTGCATGCTCACGGTGTCGGTCGCGCTCGACCACGAAGTGTTGACGCCGTTGCTTTCTGTGGTGTAGAAGTCGCCATCAGCGCGGAAGCTTTGATCCCACGCGCGGAAGGTGATGGCACTGCTGCTCGTGCCAGAGTAGGTGGCATTGGGCTGGAAGTAGATGCGGTTGTCTGCATCGGAGGCCAACATCAATGAGTTAGAAGCGCTGATGCCTGTGGCCTGAGTCCAGGTGGTGCCGCCATTGAGGCTGTAGAAGAGCTTGCCATTGGCGCTGTCAAATGCCGTGATGGCAATGCCTTTGGATGCATCGGGATCTGCGTCCGTGATGCCGCCCACCAAGCTGCTGACCAAGCTGCCCACTGCGCCTGTTGGCGCTGCAGCACCTTGCAACACAGCCGAGAAGGCCAAGTTGGTGTCGCTCAACACAGGCTCGTCGTTAACGGCTGACACTTTGATGCTCAGCGTGTTCGCTGTGGCGCTGTCCGTGCCGCTGTTGTCTTTCACCTTGAAGCCGATGGTGGCATAGGTGTTGTAATTGCTGAATGCGTTGGCCACAGGTGTGAACACCAGTTTGCCTAAGTCAATGTCTGCCTTGCTGATGCTTTGGTTGGCGGTCACGGTGGAGCCATCCAACTTCAGGGTGCCTACAGTTGGCACGGTCGTGACGATGACGTTAGCCAAGCTGCCATCCACATCGCTGAAGCCAAAGTCAGCCGCTGCAAAGACCTTGCTGGTGTCTTCGAAGATGGTGATTGAGGCGTCGGCCGCGGTTGGCGCGTCGTTCACCGCCGTCACGTTGACCGTGCTCGTGGCCGTTGTGCTCAGGTTGTTGGCACTTGCACCATCGTTGACTTGCCATGTCAGCGTGCGGCTTGCGCTCGTTGCTGTCGGGTTGTCGCTGGTGCTGCTGTACGTGACCGCTTGCAGCGCGGCTTGGTATTCGGCCTTGGTGGCGGTGCCGCTCAAGGTCAACTTACCTGTGCCTGCTGCATATGTGCCAGTGATCTTGGCGGTGTTGGTGAAGGCCAGCACGTCACCTGTGGTCAAGCCACTGGTGATTTGTACGGTGGCGCCTGTCAGGTCAGCACTGTCCACATCGCTCAAGCTGAGGTTGTTATTGGCGACGATGGCTGTTGCATTTTCTGTGTAGCTGCGTGCTGTCGCATTCGGTGTGACCACCGGTGCGTCGTTCACGGCCGTCACGTTGATCGTGCTGGTCGCGCTGCTACTCAAGTTGTTGGCGCTGGCACCGTCGTTGACTTGCCAGGTCAGCGTGCGGCTTGCGCTCGTTGCTGTGGGCGTGTCGCTCGTGCTGCTGTATGTGACCGTTTGCAACGCTGTGCGGTATTGCGCCACGGTGGCTGTACCGGTGAGGGTCAGCTTGCCTGTGACGGAATCGTATGTGCCGGTGATGCCGTTGGCGGCTGTGAAGCTCAGCGCATCACCGGTGGTCAGGCCAGTGGTGATTTGGACTGTTGCACCTGTCAAGTTGGCGCTGTCTACATCGCTCAAGCTCAAGTCGTTGTTGGCAACGATCGCTGTGGCGTTTTCGGTGTAGCTGCGTGCTGTGCTGGTGGTAGTCAGCACGGGTGCATCGTTCACAGCGGCGATCGAGACACTGAAGCTCGATGGCGACTGGCTCATCGCACCCGTACCTGAAGTGAAATCATTCACGTTCAAGCGCGTACCCGATGCCGTGGTGGGCATGGTGTCATCGGCAACACGGAAGACCAACGGTGCTAGCGTCCCATTCCAATTGGCCGCTGGCGTGAAGCGCAAGCGATCAGCCGCATTGAGGTACAACGCATTCGCGGTGTTGTTGGTGCTGATGTCGCTTGGCAAGGCTGTCCAGGTCGTGCCGTTCGAGCTCCATTCCCATGTACCTTCAGTTGATGCAGACTGGTTCCAGTTGATGGCAATGCCTTTGACGCTGGCGTTTGGATCGACATCACTGACTTCTCCAGCCAAAGCATCAGAGATCACAAAGCTCAATGCCGTGTCTTCTGTACCGGTGCGCGCGATGGCGGAGGCCGATGTGAAGGTGGGTCGATCGTTCAACGGTGTGACGTTGATGGTGCTGGTTTTGCTGCCGCTGAGGTTGTTAGCAGCAGCACCATCATTGACTTGCCATGTGAGCGTACGGGTTGCACTTGTCCCTGTCGGGTTGTCGCTGCTGCTGACGTAGGTCACGCTTTGCAGTGCTGTTTGGTACTGCACGACTGTGGCAGAGCCGCTCAACGTCAACTTGCCAGTCGCTGAATCGTATGCACCTGTGATGCCGTTGGCTGCAGTGAATGCCAAGGTGTCACCAGTGGTCAAACCACTGGTGATTTGAACCGTGGCACCAGTCAAGTTGGCGCTGTCCACATCAGTCAGGGTGAGGTCGTTGTTGGCAATGACCGCCGTGGCGTTTTCGGTGTAGCTGCGTGCAGTGGTGGTCGTGGTGACCACTGGTGCATCATTGACAGCTGAAACACTGACGGTGAAGTGGCCCGGTTGTCCACTGAGCGCGCCAGAGCCGCCAATGATGTTGTTCACATTCACTTGGGTGCCGGAGGCGGTGTTGGGGAAGGTCGCATCCACAGCCCGGAAGTTGAGATCGGCGATGTCTGTCCCGTTGGCATTGGCCGCTGGCGTGTAACGCAAGCGGTCTGAGGCGTTGAGGTACATGACCTTGGCCCAGTCAATCGTACCCAAGTAAGTTGTTGGGAAGTCCACCCAAGTAGTGCCGTCTGTGCTGTATGCCCAGGTGCCGCTGCTTGACGTGTTTTGGACGATGACAATGCCTTTGAGTGCCGTGCCATCTGCGTCTGTGACTTTGCCACTCAACTGGGTGGAGATGACAAAGCTTGTCGATGTGTCTTCTGTCGTGCTGAGGCTGTTGGCCTCAGTAGTGATCACTGGCGCATCGTTGACCGAAGTGACCGTGATGCCCACTGTGCTGGTTGCTGTCAAGGTGCCGCCACTGCCGGTGTTGCCACCGTCGCTGGTGAGCACCGTCAGAGTGTCAGCACCGTTGTAGTTTTGAGTTGGCGTGTAAGTGACCGCACTGGCGGTGGCCAGCAAGGTGTTGATGGCCGTGACGGTGCCCGACAACTGAACGCTGCTGGTGCCATTGGTCGTCAAGGTCACGCCCGTGCCTGTGACCAGGCTGATGGTGCCGTGCTCCACGCTCAAGGTGACAGTGACGGTGCTAGAGCCTGCATCCAAGTCTGCAATTTGCAAACCGGTGATGACTTTAGCCGTGTCTTCGGCCGTGGTTTGTGCGCTTGGCACCGTATTGGTCGGCGCGTCGTTGATCGCGGAAACATTCACCGTGCTGGTGCCACCGTTGCTCAAGTTGTTGGCGCTTGCACCATCGTTGACTTGCCAGGTGAGCGTGCGGCTTGCGCTTGTCGCTGTCGGCGCGTCGCTGGTGCTGCTGTACTTGACGGTCTGCAACGCAGTTTGGTACTGCGCCACTGTGGCCGAGCCTGTCAACGTCAACTTGCCTGTAGTCGAGTCGTAAGTGCCCGTGATGCCATTGGCTGCTGTGAAGCTCAACACGTCACCTGCGGTCAAACCGCTGGTGATTTGCACTGTGGCACCGCTCAGGTTGGTGTTGTCTACATCACTCAGGCTCAGGTCGTTGTTGGCAACGATCGCGACTGCGTTTTCTGTGTAGCTGCGCGCTGTGCTGGTGGTGGTCACCACCGGCGCATCATTGACTGCCGTCACATTGATGGTGCTGGTGGCTGCGCTGCTCAGGTTGTTGGCAGCAGATCCATCATTCACTTGCCAAGTCAGCGTGCGGCTTGCACTTGTCGCTGTGGGGTTATCGCTGGAGCTGCTGTAGGTGACCGCTTGCAAGGCAGTTTGGTATTCGGCCTTGGTAGCTGTGCCTGTCAAGCTCAGTTTGCCTGTGCCCGCATCGTATGTGCCCGTGATCTTGGCGGTGTTGGTGAAGGCCAACACGTCGCCAGTGGTCAGGCCGCTGGTGATCTGCACAGTTGCACCTGTCAGATCGGCGTTGTCCAAATCGCTCAGGCTCAGGTCGTTGTTGGTAACAATGGCTGTCGCGTTCTCTGTGTAGCTGCGTGCGGTCACGTTGGGTGTCACCACCGGCACGTCGTTCACGGCTGCCACATTGATGGTGCTGGTGGCTGTGCTGCTCAGGTTGTTGGCGGCAGATCCATCGTTGACTTGCCAAGTCAACGTGCGGCTTGTGCTCGTCGCTGTGAGGTTGTCGCTGGAGCTGCTGTAGGTGACCGCTTGCAAAGCCGCTTGGTATTCGGCCTTGGTGGCTGTGCCTGTCAAGCTCAGTTTTCCGGTGCTTGCGTCGTAGGTGCCAGTGATGTTGGCGGTGTTGGTGAAGGCCAACACGTCGCCCGTGGTCAGGCCGCTGGTGATCTGCACGGTTGCACCCGTCAGATCGGCGTTGTCCACATCGCTCAGGCTGAGGTTGTTGTTGGCAACAATGGCTGTCGCGTTCTCTGTGTAGCTGCGTGCAGTCGCGTTGGGTGTCACAACCGGCGCATCGTTGACTGCGGTCACATTGATGGTGCTGCTGCCCACATTGCTGAGGTTATTGCTGGTCAACCCATCGTTGACTTGCCATTGGATGGAACGTGTCGCGCTTGTGGCTGTTGGGGTATCACTGCCACTGCTGTAAGTGATGCTGCGCAAAGCTGCTTGGTAATTTGCCACGGTGGCAGAGCCGCTGAGACTCAGAACACCGGTTGCGCTGTTGTAGCTGCCAGTGATGCCGTTGGCATTGGTGAATGCCAGGGTGTCACCTGCTGTGAAGCCTGCAGCAATCGACACCGTAGCGCTGGTGATGTTGGCGCTGTTGACGTCAACCACTGTGATGCCGCTGTTGACAGCCACGGCTGTTGCCTGCTCTGTATACGAAGTGGCCGTGGTGGATGGACTGACCACGGGTGGCGTTGTCCATGTCACGGTTTTACTGGCCGTACTGCTGACACCGCTCACAGACTCTGAGGCGGTGATGCTGTTAGCACCGTTGAGGAATGTGTCTTCGTCGCCAGAGTTCAGCTGTGCGTAAGTGACACCTGTCGTGGCTGTTACACCTGATATCAGTGTGCTGGTCACGGTCGGTGTGGTGGCGCTTGCTGCAGCATCGAGCTGAGCCGACGTCATACCCGACATGTCATTTACAGAGCTGTAAATTTTGGCGCCGTTGAGTCGATCTTGCCAGTTGTTGCGTGGCGTGACAGCGATGCTGTCTGCGCGGTAGTAAGCACCCAAGTCAATTTGTACCCAGACTTCGCCCACAGCCCCTGTTTCAAAGTAGTTTGTTAACGTGCCTTCAGTGATCGCCGTGATCGCGCCAAGCGTGGTAGTACCCTGCCCATAATTGACGAGTTTGCCAGCGGAAACACTGGTGCCGTCCACCACGACGTTGAGTTCATCAATAGCGAATACGCCTGTGGCGCTGTAAGCACCACTGCCATCCAACACATCACGAACCATGATGTAGCGCACTTGGGGAACAAGCTTGGTGCTGTATGTCCAATTGCCCGAGTCATCAGCTGTGACTGTGCGTGTGACGCCATTGATATTGAGCGTGACCGTTGCACCAGGGTTGGCTGTGCCTGTCAATGGCACGGCTTCGTTCATCAGCACCACATTGTCGCCAGACACGGTGTTGATGGTGACAGGTCGAATCACTTGTTCACTGATGGTGTCCGTAGCCGATGAGAACGCACTGGTCCCCCCATGCGTGGCCGTGCTGACGTAGCTGCCCTCGGTCCCTGTGGTGGTATCCCAGGCGCGGAACGTGATTGCGCTGTCGGCCATGCCCGAGAAACCGGCATCAGGTTTGAAGTAGATGCGGTTGTCTGCATCCGACTTCAACAACATGGCGTTGGTGTTCGAGGCATTCTCAACTGTGCTCCAGTTGGTGCCGCCGTCGGTGCTGAAGTAAAGCGTGCCGTTGGAGACGCCTGTGATCGCGACACCTTTTGTAGCGCCGGTATCGACATCGCTCATACCGCCAACCATGGCGCTGACCAAGCTGCCCATAGCGCCCGTAGGTGCCGCACTGTCCTGCAATACCGCAGCCATGCTCAGTGTGGTGTCTGTGAGTACAGGTGCATCATTGACAGCTGTCACATTGATGGTGCTGGTCGCGTTGTTGCTCAGGTTTGCTGTACCCGAACCATCATTGACCTGCCAAGTCAGTGTGCGTGTGGCACTGACTGTTGTTGGGTTGTCATTGGTGCTGCTGTAGGTGACGGTTTGCAATGCCGCCTGGTATTGCGCAACCGTTGCAGTGCCTGTGAGTGTCAACTTACCTGTTGCTGAGTCATAGGTCCCCGTGATGCCATTGGCGGCAGTAAAGGCCAAAGCATCACCGGTGGTCAGACCGTTGGTGATCTGCACTGTGGCCCCGTTCAGGCTCGTGTTGTCCACATCGACCAAGCTCAGGTCATTGTTGGCAGCGATGGCTGACGCGTTTTCTGTGTAGCTGCGTGCTGTGCTGGTGGTGGTGACCACCGGCGCGTCGTTGGCACCATTGATCGAGACTGTGATGGTGGCGGTGCTGGTCAGCCCGGCTGTGTCTTTGACGGTGTATGTGAATGTGTCCGTCAAAGCTGTGCTGGCTGTGTTGAGGCCTTGCACCGTTGTGTTGGTGTTGTCCAACGTGTAGACATAGCTGCCGTCGGCGCCAATTTTCAGGCTACCGAAGTTGCCAGCCATGCTGGTGCCGTTGGCACTTGTCGTGCTGGCCGTCACCGCTGTGGCTGTACCGCTTGTACCTTTTAGGATGTCCTTGACTGTGATGACATCGCCTTCAGGGTCGCTGTCTTTGCCAACAGCATCTGTCAAGACGTTGCCTGTTGGGTTGGTGCCCGCCGTGCCGTTGCCTGTGCCGCTGGCTTCTGTGGCTGTTGCTGTGTTGTTAACGGCGACCGGTGCATCGTTGTTTGTATCGATGGTGATCGCTTGCACATCAACACCAGGATCGGTGTCTGCATTGCCGGCAACCACAGGTGTTTGCACACTGGCCACAGGCTTTGTGGTGAATCGACTACCGCTGGCGTCCACGATGGTGGCACGCAGGGTATAGGTGCCATCGCCTTGGGTGATGCTTTCGCGGTTCCACGACCAAGCGCCATTGGTGATGGCCACCGTATCTGTAGCCACCACGGTGCCGCTGCTGTTGATCAACTCAAGTTTGACCTGTGCAGCTGCACTTATTACCGTGTTTGCCGCAGGCGTGACTGTGCCACTGTAGGTCAACCCTGCATCTGTGGTGAGGAAGTCGTTGCCATTACCTGTGTCTTGACTGATAGCGGTCACTTCAACCACAGCACGTCCGTTGTCGATCACAGAGCTGATGTTGCTGAACGTAGTGGTGTACGAGTTGCCGTCTTTGCCCTTATAGGTGACCGTGCCAGATTTGCTGACGGGGTCATAAGCCAATACAGCCTCGTCATAACGCGAGATGTCCAGCGCGTTATCACCGCCACCGCCGTCGATGGTGTCGTTGCCATCACCGCCATCAATGATGTCGTTGCCATTACCGCCATTGACAGAGTCATTGCCGTTGCCACCGTTCAGGGTGTCATTGCCATCTCCACCGTCGATGGTGTCATTGCCATCTCCGCCATTGACGGAGTCATTGCCGTTGCCACCGTTCAAGGTGTCATTGCCGTCGCCGCCGTCGATGGTGTCGTTGCCATTGCCGCCATTGACGCTGTCATTGCCGTTACCACCGTTAACGGAATCATTGCCGTCGCCACCATCCAGGGTGTCGTTGCCGTCACCACCATCAAGTGTGTCGTTTCCATTTCCGCCATTGACGGAATCGTTACCGTTGCCACCGTTCAGGGTGTCGTTGCCGTCACCGCCGTCCAAGGTGTCGTTACCGTTTCCGCCATTGACGGAATCGTTGCCGTTGCCACCGCTCAAGGTGTCATTACCGTCACCGCCGTCCAAGGTGTCATCGCCGTTGCCGCCATTGACGCTGTCGTTGCCGTTACCACCGTTAACGGAATCATTGCCATCGCCACCATCCAAGGTGTCGTTGCCATCACCACCATCAAGGGTGTCGTTTCCATTTCCGCCATTGACGGAGTCGTTGCCATTGCCACCGTTCAAGGTGTCATTACCGTCACCGCCGTCCAAGGTGTCGTTACCGTTTCCGCCATTGACGGAGTCGTTGCCGTTGCCACCGTTCAG
>JACCDW011402052.1_pt1 | contig 29291 bp, 29 predicted proteins | sample 7449781 | NCBI WGS metagenome assembly JACCDW01 (sample SAMN15323449, study PRJNA562643) | freshwater metagenome | isolation source: river surface water | place: USA:Blue River Watershed | collected 2017-08-18
ACCAGCGGCCCCATGAGTCGTTGGGCCGCATCCCGCCGGTTGAGTACCGTGTGAAACAATTCCCCAACCTCTACTTCTGACTGGTTCAGGAATTCGAGGAGGCTTCAGCCTAACCGCCCGTTTCAACTGTCCAGCCAATTGGGGTCAGTTGCTTCGGCGGGCTTCTTTATTTGTTTTGGTTATTAACAAACAAAAATAAAGTCGTTTGTGTTTTGAAGGCGGCCTTTCACAATCGCGCCCATGTCTTCAACCCCCACCCTCGTCATCGTGTCCGGCTGGCGCAATTCCGGGCCTGGCCACTGGCAAAGCCTGTGGGCGCAGCGCCTGCCGGGGGCCGTGCGCGTGGAGATGCCTGAGGACGACTGGCAGCGTCCCAAGCGCAGCGTCTGGGTGCAGGCGATCGCCCGCACCATCCTTGCGCAACCGGGGCCAGTGGTCGTGGCGGCGCACAGCCTGGGCTGCATTGCCATCACGCATCTGCCGTCCGATGTGGCCCGACATATTCAGGGCGCATTGCTGGTAGCCCCGGCTGATCCGGAGCGCCGGGGCGTGCTGGCCGACTTTGCCCCCGTGCCTTACCAGCCCTTGCCTTACCGCAGCGTGGTGGTGGCCAGCACGACCGACCCGTTTTGCCCGGTGCGCACGGCAGGGGCTTATGCCCGCTCCTGGGGCAGTGAAGTCGTGCGCCTGCAAAACGCAGGGCACATCAACGTCGAATCCGGCCATGGCGAATGGCCGCTGGGCCTGGCCCTTTTGCAATCCCTGCTGGCCGACCACACCTGGAGTGGGCAGCCTCAACCCGAACTGGAGTCCGCATGAAAACCTCTACCCGCCTGGCCCTTGTCGCCGCTTTGTCCTTCGCCAGTCTGGCCGCGCAGGCTCAGACCCTGCTCAACGCTTCGTACGATGTTGCCCGTGAGTTCTACAAGGACTACAACGCCGCCTTTGTGGCGCATTACAAGAAGATCACCGGCAAGGACGTGAAGATCGACCAGGCCCATGGCGGCTCCAGCGCGCAGGCGCGTGCCGTCAATGATGGGCTGGACGCCGATGTGGTGACCATGAACACCACCACCGATGTGGACTTTCTGGCAGGCACGGGTGTGGTGGCCAAGGATTGGAGCAAGCGTTTTCCCAACAACGCATCGCCGACCACCTCGACCATGCTGTTCCTCACACGCAACGGCAACCCCAAGAACATCAAGGATTGGGACGATCTGACCAAGCCCGGTATCCAGGTGATCGTGGTCAACCCCAAGACTGGCGGCAACGGTCGCATGGCTTACCTGGCCGCCTGGGGCTATGCCAAGAAGAAGGGCGCCAGCGATGCGCAGGCTGCCGAGTTCGTGGGCAAGCTCTACAAGAACGTACCGGTGCTGGCCAAGGGTGGTCGGGATGCCACCACCATTTTCCTGCAACGCAACATTGGCGATGTGCTGGTGACCTTTGAATCCGAGGTGGTTTCGGTGGACCGCGAATTCGGCACCGGCAAAGTGGACGCGGTGCACCCGTCCATCAGCATCGTGGCCGAAAACCCGGTGGCCGTGGTCGAGCGCACCGTGGCCAAAAAAGGCACGGGTGAACTGGCCAGAGCCTATCTGGACTACCTGTATTCGGAAGAGGCGCAGGAGATTGCCGCCAAACATGCTTTGCGTCCGCGTTCGCAGGCGGTGCTCAAAAAATACAGCGCCACTTTCAAGCCGATCCAGCTGTTCACGGTCAATGAACTGTTTGGCTCGCTGGCCGAAGCGCAAAAAGTCCACTTCAACGACGGTGGCCAGTTCGACAAGATTTACACCGTCAAATAAGCCGTACTTTCCATGATTGCTGCCGTTTTGTCGGCTGGCGGCCCGCTCCGCAAGCCTCGTCGGGTGTTGCCCGGCTTCAACCTCACGCTCGGCTACACCGTGCTGTACCTGAGTCTGATCGTGCTGATTCCCTTGTCCGCGCTGCTCTTCAAAACCTTCACCTTGAGCTGGGACCAGTTCTGGGCGGCGGTCACCGGGCCGCGCGTGCTGGCCTCGTATCGGCTGACTTTTGGTGCCTCCTTTTTGGCGGCGCTGGTCAATGTTGTGTTTGGCCTGCTGGTGGCCTGGGTCCTGGTGCGCTACGACTTTTTTGGAAAGAAGGTGGTGGACGCGCTGGTGGACCTGCCGTTTGCGCTGCCGACCGCCGTGGCCGGTATTTCTCTGACCGCACTGCTGGCAGGCAACGGCTGGATCGGCCAGTACCTGGAGCCGCACGGCATCCAGCTGGCCTTTAATCCCAACGGCGTGGTGATCGCACTCATCTTCATCGGCCTGCCTTTTGTGGTGCGCACGGTGCAGCCGGTGCTCGAAGACGCTGAGAAAGAACTCGAAGAAGCCGCCACCTGCCTGGGCGCCACGCGCTGGCAGACCTTTGCCCGCGTCATCTTCCCGTCCATCGCTCCAGCGCTGCTGACCGGGTTTGCCATGGCCTTTGCCCGGGCGGTGGGCGAGTACGGCTCGGTCATTTTCATTGCGGGCAACATGCCCATGGTGTCCGAGATCACGCCGTTGATCATCATCGGCAAGCTCGAACAGTACGACTACGCCGGTGCCACCGCCGTGGCGGTGGTGATGCTGGTGTTCTCTTTCATCCTGCTGCTGTTCATCAACGCGCTGCAGGCTTGGCAACGTCGTCACACAGGAGCCCCGGCATGAGCGGCGCTGTTTCTTCTCTGGGCAAGCCGGTGCGCCGCGCGCAGGCGGGCACCACCGAGCCCACCTGGGTGCGCTGGGGGCTGCTGACAGTGGCGCTGGGTTTCATGTTCCTGTTCCTCGTGCTGCCGCTTGCTGCGGTCTTTACCGAGGCGCTGCGCAAGGGTTTTGACGCTTACTTCGAGGCTTTCAAGGAGCCCGATGCCTGGTCGGCCATTCGCCTGACGCTGATCACCGCCGCTGTGGCCGTGCCGTTGAACCTGGTGTTTGGCGTGGCCGCCGCCTGGGCGATAGCCAAGTACGAATTCAAGGGCAAGGCCTTTCTGACCACGCTGGTGGACCTGCCGTTTTCCGTCTCGCCCGTGGTGGCGGGCCTGATTTATGTGCTGATCTTTGGCGCTCAGGGCTGGTTCGGCCCCTGGTTGCAGGCCCACGACATCAAGATCGTGTTTGCCGTGCCGGGCATCGTGCTGGCCACTGTGTTCGTCACTTTTCCCTTCATTGCCCGCGAACTGATCCCGCTGATGCAGGCGCAGGGCACCGAAGAAGAGCAGGCCGCCATTGTGCTGGGGGCGACCGGCTGGCAGACCTTCTGGCGGGTGACGCTGCCCAACATCAAGTGGGGTCTGATCTACGGCGTGATCCTGTGCAACGCCCGCGCCATGGGCGAGTTTGGTGCGGTGTCGGTGGTGTCCGGACACATCCGTGGCCAGACCAACACCATGCCGCTGCACGTCGAAATTCTCTACAACGAATACCAGTCGGTGGCGGCCTTTGCCGTGGCCTCCTTGCTGGCTTTGCTGGCCCTCGTCACCCTGGCCATCAAGTCGGTGGTGGAGTGGCAGCACGAGCGCGAACTGCGCGCTGCAGCCGACACACCGCCAGAAAACCCCAACACCTGAGTCCCGTCATGAGCATCGAAATCCGCAACATCCACAAGCAGTTTGGCGACTTCACCGCGTTGGGTGAGGTCAGTCTGGACATCGAATCGGGCGAGCTGGTCGCCTTGCTGGGGCCGTCGGGCTGCGGCAAGACCACGCTGCTGCGCATCATTGCCGGTCTGGAAACCGCCGACAGCGGCACCATCGCCTTCAGCGGTGAAGACACCACCCATGTGCATGTGCGTGAGCGCCAGGTGGGCTTTGTGTTCCAGCACTACGCCTTGTTCCGTCACATGACGGTGTTCGAGAACGTGGCCTTTGGCCTGCGGGTGCGTCCGCGCGCCACGCGTCCCAGCGAGTCGGAAATCAAACGCAAAGTCCACGAGCTCCTGGGTCTGGTGCAGCTGGACTGGCTGGCCGACCGTTATCCCTCGCAGCTTTCAGGTGGGCAGCGCCAGCGCATTGCGCTGGCCCGTGCGCTGGCGGTCGAACCCAAGGTGTTGTTGCTTGACGAACCTTTTGGGGCGCTGGATGCCAAGGTGCGCAAAGAACTGCGCCGCTGGCTGCGCCGCCTGCACGACGAGCTGCACGTGACCAGCATTTTCGTGACGCACGACCAGGAGGAAGCCCTGGAGGTGGCCGACCGCGTGGTGCTCATGAACAAGGGCCATATTGAACAGATCGGATCTCCCCAGGAGGTGTGGGACCACCCGGCCAGTCCCTTTGTGTACGGTTTTCTTGGGGACGTGAACCTGTTCCACGGCCGTGCCCACGAAGGCGAGATGCTCATAGGAGCCGATCACCACGCGGTGCGTCTGGAAACGCCTGAGCACGGCAATGTCCAGGACACCAAGGCTTTCGCCTACGTTCGACCGCATGACCTGCATGTGGAGCGCTACGTCCCGGGTCATCAAGGGGGGATCGTGGCGCGCCTGACACGTGCCATCGTGGTTGGACCAGTTGCCCGGCTGGAACTGCAAGCCCATGAAGATCAGGGGTTTGGCAAGGACGCCATCATCGAAGCGCAGCTTTCGGCCAGCCAGTTCCGTGATGAAGGGTTTGCCGAAGGGGATGTTCTGGTGCTGACGCCGCGCAAGGCACGGGTGTTTGTAGAGCGCTGAAAGCGTTTAAAGCCTGCGCCGTTGCTGCATGTTGACCATTGCGTATCGTGGTCCCCCTTTGCCGATCCTGCTGCTGTTCGGGCATGATCACGCATTGCATGTCACACCACCACAACCACCACCACGATTTGGCGCCAGCCCAGGTGCACGGTCAGTCCACTTACCGGCGGGTGCTGTGGCTGGCGCTGCTGGGCAATGCCGGTATGGCACTGGTCGAGTTGTTCAGTGGCTGGCAGGCCGACTCGGTGTCGTTGTGGGCCGATGCCATCGACTTTGCAGGTGACAGCCTCAATTACGCCCTGGCGCTGTGGGCGTTAGGGCAATCACCGCGCTGGCGCACCCGCGTGGGGGCGCTCAAGGGATGGGCGATGCTGGCCTTTGGTCTGGGGATCATGGGGCAGACGCTCTGGCATGTCCGGCATGGCATCCAGCCGCAGGCGTTCACCATGGGCTGGGTGGCGGTGCTGGCCATGCTCATCAATGTCAGTGTGGCCGTGCTGCTGTATGCCTGGCGCGACGGCGATGCCAATATGCGCGCCGTGTGGTTGTGTACGCGCAACGACGCCATTGGCAATCTGGCAGTGCTGCTGGCCGCGCTGGGGGTGTGGGGCACCACCAGCGCGTGGCCTGACTTGCTGGTGGGTGGGCTGATGGCCTTGCTGGCCGTGCAGTCGGGCGTGCTGGTGCTGCGCCAGGCCAGGGCTGAAATCCGGCAGCAACAGGCGCAAGCGCCGCTGGATTGATGCCCCTGACGGCCTGGAGCCTGCCAATATCGTTTATGGTTGAGGCCGTAGCGTGGGTTGCGCTGTATTTTTTCATTTTCAGGACATTTCATCCATGACATTTCAAGCTTTGGGCGACGCCGCCCTCGATCAATTGTTTCGCCAGGCCCGCACCGTCCATGCTTTCAAGCCCGAAGCGGTCTGCGACGACACCATTCGCCAGCTTTATGACCTGCTCAAGTGGGGGCCGACGGCTTTCAATGCCCAGCCCGCACGCTATGTGTTCGTCAAGAGCACCGAAGCCAAGGCCAAACTGCTGCCTGCGCTGATGCCCGGCAACGTGCCCCAGGTGCAAAGCGCGGCGGTGACCGTGATCGTGGCGCACGACACCCAGTTTCACGAGCACTTGCCAGAGCAGTTCCCCGGCTACGACGCCAAGGCCGTGTTCGATGCCAACCCGGCCATGATCGAACCCGCAGCCTTTCGCAACAGCAGCCTGCAAGGTGCTTACCTGATCTTGGCCGCCCGTGCCCTGGGCCTGGACTGTGGTGCCATGTCCGGCTTCAACCCGCAGGCGGTCAACGAGGCCTTCTTCCCTGATGGCCGTTTCAAGGCCAACTTCTTGCTGAACATTGGCATGGCCGATCCGGCAGGCATTTATCCGCGCGCGCCGCGTCTGGCATTTGAGCAGGCTGCACAGATCGTCTGACCTTATGTTTGAAGGTCCTACCCCTCGATTGCGCATGGCTGGCCTGAGCCTGGCCATGCCCTCGGTGTTCGGCCTGATCGCGCTGGCCTGCACAGGCTTGCTGGCCTTTGGCCTGTACCTGCAGCATGTGGTGGGTCTGAACCCGTGCCCCATGTGCATCGTGCAGCGCTACACCATGGTGGGCGTGCTGGTGCTCGGTCTGGTGGGCTGGCGCCTGCGCAAGGCGCTGCCCCTGGCGATTTTTGGATTGCTGCTGGCGCTCAAGGCCGGCTTCGGCGCCTTTGTGGCCGCGCGCCAGAGCTGGCTGCAGTGGTACCCGCCCGAGGTGGTGAGCTGCGGGCGCGACTTTTACGGGATGATCGAAAACTTCCCCATTGGCCGCGCCATTCCCATGATCTTCAAGGGCAGTGGCGACTGCACGGCGATCGACTGGACTTTTCTGGGCGGCACGATCGCCAACTGGTCCTTTGTCTGGTTTGTCGGCTTTGCGCTGGGGGGGGTGCTGATCGCGGTGCAGGCCTGGCGCCAGCGCTGACGCGTCAGAGCATCTTGACCAGCACCTGGCTCTTGCGGTCCCAGTTGTATTTGCGCTTGCGGCCCTCGGGCAGCCAGTCTGGGTCTACCTGCTTGAAGCCGCGCTTGAGGAACCAGTGCATGGTGCGCGTGGTGAGCACAAAAATGCTTTTGAGCCCCATGGCGCGGGCACGCTGCTCGATGCGCTTCAAAATTTTCTCGCCATCGCCCTGACCCTGGGACTGCGGTGACACGGTGACGGCGGCCATCTCGGCGGTCTTGGCCTCGGGGTAGGGGTTGAGCGCAGCGCAGGCAAAGATCACGCCGTCGTGCTCGATGATGGTGTAGTGGTCGATGTCGCGCTCGATCTCGGTGCGGTCGCGCTTGACCAGGGTGCCGTCTTTCTCGAAGGGTTCGATCAGCTGCAGGATGCCGCCCACATCGTCGGCGGTGGCTTCGCGCAGCTCTTCGAGCTTTTCATCGACCACCATGGTGCCGATGCCGTCGTGCACATAGACCTCCAGCAACAACGCGCCATCCACCGCAAAGGGCAGGATGTGGCTGCGCTCGACGCCTTCTTCGCAGGCTTTCACGCAATGCTGCAGGTAAAACGCCAGGTCGGTGGGCTGGGTCGGGTTGGGCGACTCGGTCAGCAGCTTTTTCGCGGCAGCCAATGGCAGCTCGGTGTCGATGGGGTTGTCCTCGCTGGCCGGGGCGTGCGGGTCAATGCGGATGCCCGGCACCTCGGTCAGGAACAGCAGCTTGTCGGCCTGCAGTTCGGCGGCCACGCTGGTGGCGACTTCTTCCATGGTCAGGTTGAAGGCTTCGCCCGTGGGTGAAAAACCAAAGGGCGAGAGCAGCACCATGGCCCCCATGTCCAGCGTGCGCATGATGCCCTGCACGTCCACCTTGCGCACCAGGCCCGAATGCATGAAGTCCACGCCGTCCACAATGCCCACTGGGCGGGCCGTGATGAAGTTGCCTGAAATCACCCGCACCGTGGCGCCCGCCATGGGCGTGTTGGGCAGGCCCTGGCTGAAAGCGGCCTCGATCTCGTAGCGCAGCTGGCCGGCGGCCTCTTGCGCACAGTCCAGTGACACGCTGTCGGTGATGCGCATGCCGTGCGAATACTTGGGGGTGTGGCCCTTGGCCGCCAGCTGCTCGTTGACCTGAGGGCGAAAGCCGTGCACCAGCACGATCTTGACGCCCATGCTCTGGATCAGCGCCAGGTCTTGCGCAATGTTTTGCAGTTTGCCTGCCGCAATGGCCTCTCCCGCGATGCCCACCACAAAGGTCTTGCCCCGGTGCATGTGGATGTAGGGCGCCACAGACCGGAACCAGGGCACAAAGGTGAAGTTGAAAACAGTGGACATGGGCTTGGGGTGAGGGCAGATGGAGCGGGGATAATTCGGGGTCCGCTTTTTCAGCGATTTTTACAGAGTTTTCCGCCTTGTCCGCCAGTCCGCTCCAGATCGACTTTCCCGACAGCCTGCCTGTCTCCGGCAAACGCCAGGAGATCATGGCGGCGCTGGACCAACACCAGGTCATCATCGTCTGTGGCGAAACCGGCTCGGGCAAGACCACGCAGCTGCCCAAGATCGCGCTCGCCATGGGCCGTGGCAAGGCGAATGCCAAGCCTGGCGAGAAGCCGCGCCTGATCGGCCACACCCAGCCGCGCCGCATTGCTGCCAGTTCTGTGGCCAAGCGCATTGCCGAAGAGCTCAAGAGCCCACTGGGCGAAGTGGTGGGCTACAAGGTGCGCTTTCAGGACCGCCTGAGCAAGAACGCCTCGGTCAAGCTGATGACCGACGGTATCTTGCTGGCCGAAACGCAGACCGACCCGCTGCTGCAGGCTTACGACACCATCATCATCGACGAGGCGCACGAGCGCAGCCTGAACATCGACTTCTTGCTGGGCTACCTGCGGCAAATCCTGCCGCGCCGCCCGGACCTGAAGATCATCGTGACTTCGGCCACGATTGACGCGGACCGGTTTGCGCGGCACTTTGCAAGCAGGCCTCGCCTGGCGCCGGGCCGCCCCAAGCCAGGCGAAGCCCCCTCGGGGGGCAGTGAGCCACACGAAGTGGGCGAGCGTGGGGGCCTAGTTCCCGCGCCGGTCATCATGGTCTCCGGCCGCACCTTTCCGGTGGAGCAACGCTACCGCCCGTTTGAAGAATCGCGCGAATACGACCTGAACAACGCGATTGCCGATGGCGTGGACGAACTCTGGGCAGGCGGCGCAGGGGGCGACATTCTGGTGTTTTTGCCCGGCGAACGCGAAATCCGCGAAGCCGCCGACCACCTGCGCAAGCACCTGGCCCACCACGCCTGGACGCGCAACGCCGATGTGCTGCCCCTGTTTGCGCGCCTGTCGCAGGCCGAGCAGGACCGGGTGTTTGAAACATCCAGTGGGCGGCGCATCGTGCTGGCCACCAACGTGGCCGAAACCTCCCTCACGGTGCCCGGCATCCGCTATGTGATCGACGCGGGCACGGCCCGTGTCAAGCGCTACAGCCTGCGCAGCAAGGTCGAGCAGCTGCTGATCGAACCCGTGAGCCAGGCCGCAGCCAACCAGCGCGCCGGCCGCTGCGGCCGCGTGGCCAACGGCATCTGCATCCGCCTCTACGACGAAAAGGACTTTGCAGGCCGCCCGCGCTTTACGGACCCGGAAATCTTGCGCTCATCGCTGGCGGGCGTGATTTTGCGCATGAAGAGCCTGCACCTGGGGCAGGTGGACGACTTCCCCTTCATCGAAGCGCCCAGCAAACGCGCCATCACCGACGGCTACCAGCTGCTGGCCGAACTCGGCGCGGTGGACGATGCGAACGAACTCACACCGATCGGCAAGGAACTCTCGCGCCTGCCGCTCGACCCCCGCGTGGGCCGCATGATCCTGGAGGCACGCCACCGCAACGCCCTCGACGAGGTGCTGATCATCGCCAGCGCCCTGAGCGTGCAGGACGTGCGCGACCGCCCCCTGGAAGCCCAGGCCCAGGCCGACCAGCAACACGCCAAGTTCGACGACGAAAAAAGCGAATTCAGCGGCTACGTGCGTTTGTGGCACTGGATCCACGATGCGAGGGGTGGTGAGCACAAGACGGTCGCCAGGAAATCGGGATCGGATCCCGATTTCGCACAGCGAAACTCGGGCTCTGACCCCAATTCCCGTCCCCAGAGTGGCCAAAACAATCGGGATCTGACCCCAATTAATCAGTCCACCCACAAACTCAGCAACCGCCAATACGAGCAGCTGCTGCGCCAGAACTTCATCAACGTGCGCCGCGTGCGCGAGTGGCGTGACACGCACAGCCAGCTGCACACCGTGGTGGCCGAGCACGGCTGGAAGCTCAACACCCAGCCCGCCAGCTACGAGCAGCTGCACAAGTCCATGCTCGCGGGCCTTTTGGGCAACATCGGCTGCAAGCTCGAAGACGAAGAGGTGTACCTGGGCGCGCGCGGCATCAAGTTCCACCGCCACCCGGGCGCGCACCTCAAGAAGAAGCCGGGCCGCTGGATCGTGGTGGCCGAACTGGTCGAGACCACCCGCCTGTTTGGCCGGGGCATTGCCAACATCGAGCCGCAATGGCTCGAAGAGGTGGGCGCGCACCTGCTGCGCAAGCAACTGCTCGACCCGCATTGGGAAAAGAAATCCGCCGAGGCCGTGGCCTACGAGCGCGCCACGCTCTACGGCCTGATGGTCTACAACGGCCGCCGCAAGCCCTATGGCCTGATCGACATGCACGGCGCACGCGACATCTTCATTCGCCAAGGCCTGGTCGATGGCCAGTGGGAGACCAAGCTGCCGTTTGTGGCGGCCAACCTGCGCATGGTCGCCAAGGTCGAAGAGCTGGAGCACAAATCGCGCCGCCAGGACGTGCTGGTGGACGACGAGCTGATCTACGCCTATTACGACGCGCAGATCCCGCAGGACGTCTACAACGGCCGCCTGATGGAGCCGTGGTGGCGCGAGCAATCGCGCAGCAATCCCAAGTTTCTGCACCTCACGCGCGACGAACTCATGCGCCACGAGGCGGCGGGCATCACCACCCAGGCCTTTCCGAAAACCGTGCGCCTGGGCGGCGTGGACTGCGCCGCCACCTACCTGCACGAGCCCGGCGACAGCCGCGATGGCGTGACCATCACCGTGCCGCTCTTTGTGCTCAACCAGGTGAGCGAAGAGCGCTGCGAATGGCTGGTTCCCGGCATGCTCAAGGACAAGATCCAGGCCCTGCTCAAAAGCCTGCCGCAAAAGCCGCGCAGCCGCTTTGTGCCCCTGCCCGAAAGCGCCACACGCCTGGCCGACGAGCTGAGCGCCCCCGAAGTGTTTGGCACCGGCTCGCTGACCGATGTGCTGCTCAAAAAAGTGCGTGACGAAACCAGCCTCGACGTCAAACGCGCCGACTTCAAACTCGACATGCTCAGCCCGCACCTGTTCATGAACCTGCGCGTGGTCGACGAACACGGCCGCCAACTCGGCATGGGCCGCAACCTCGGCGCCCTCAAGGCCGACTGGGGCAGCAAGGCGCGTGGCGCGTTTCAGGCCTTGGCTCAGCTCAAAGGCAATTTGGGCGCAGAGGCCCAAAAATCAAATGGGGTCGGATCCCGATTCTCCGAAGAAAATCGGGCTCTGACCCCGATTGATTCCCCGAAGGGGCAGAACGCCAAGATGGGGTCAGATCCCGATTTCGCGCAGCGAAACTCGGGCTCTGACCCCATCCCCACTGACACCAAACACACCACCTGGTCCTTCGGCGAACTCCCCGAGCTGATGGAAATCCGCAAATCCGGCCAGACCCTCATCGGCTTCCCCGCCCTGGTCGATGCTGGTGATGCGGTCACCATCGAAGTCTTCGATGAACCCGAAGTCGCCGCCGCCAAGCACCGCAAAGGCCTGGCCCGCCTGTTCGCCCTGCAGATCAAAGACGCGCTCAAATACCTTGAGAAAAACATCCCCGACCTGCAAAAAATGTCGGTCGCGTTCATGGGCCTGGGCACCAGCGACGAACTCAAGAACCAGATCATCGACGTGGCGATTGACCGTGCCTTTTTGCAAGACCCGTTGCCCACCGACGAAGCCGCCTTCAAAAAGCGCGTGGAAGAGGGCAGGGGCCGCCTGACCCTGATCGCCAACGAAGTGGCGCGCCTGGCCGGCGTGATCCTGACCGAATACGCCAGCGCCGCCCGCAAAATCAAGGACACCAAGAACGCGCCCGACGCCACGGCAGACTGCACCCAGCAGCTGCAGCGCCTCATGCCCAAACAGTTCATCGCCGCCACCCCGTGGCCGCAACTGCAGCACTTTGTACGCTACCTCAAGGCCATCACCCTGCGCCTGGACAAATACCGCGCCGACCCCGCCCGTGACGCCCAGCGCCTGACGGAGCTGAAAGCGCAAGAACAACGCTACTGGCGCCTGGTGGCCGAGCGCAAAGGTGCGCAAGACGCCCGCATGCTCGAATTCCGCTGGCTACTCGAAGAATTGCGCGTGAGCTTCTTCGCACAGGAGCTGCGCACGCCGCAGCCGGTCAGCGTGAAGCGGCTGGAAAAGGCGTGGGGGCAGTTGAATCACTGAGGGTTTTATTGGGGAATCAGCTTTTCGCGCAACAAAGCAATGACCGCATTCAGCGGCGGCGCCTGAAGCTGGTTCTTCTGAATGAAGGCCTGCCATTGCTTGATCTTCTGCGGGTCTTCACCAAAGACCGGCGACAAGCCAATCGGTGTTGATGTGGGCAGGGCTGTTAGACGACGGGCAAACGTGGCGGTGATCGCTTCTTGCAGCACACCACGATCAAGCGCTTGGGTGCTGAGCAAGACCCACAGATCAAAGTAGTCCTTGAGCCGGCTGTTGGCCATGCCCAATGAAACGATGGCTTCGAACTTCTCGGCCACCACGGTGTAGCGGGGGTACACCCGCAGCTTGGGGGCAGGCAGGTCGTCCAGCATCACCGGATAGTCAGCCAACTCGGGGGCCGGTGTGACGGCGTCACCGTAACCAATATCGATCTGTACCGGACAGCGTGCGCCGTCGAGCAGACCCACCAGCGTGACCCGCAGGCCCGAATAATTGGCATCCTTGCGAATCTCGGCGACCTGGATGCTGTCTGCGTCGAACACGATTGCGTCATCGCATTCAATGCCGCAAATCTCGTGAAAGGCCTCGTGGACCAATGGCTCCTCTGCAAGGCCGAAGCCCAGCAGGTCAATGTCTCGGGTGGGGCGATGTGGCACATCGAACCACATGTCAAACAGCAAGGCGCCCTTGAGCAAAAAACGGTCTTTGTGGGACGAGATGCTCAAGCGATAGAGCAAACGCTCCAGGCCGTAGCGGGTCAAGACCAGAGAGAAGTCCAGCTTTTCGGTTTTGGCTTTGTTGAGCAGCCGAGCCCTGTGCGATGCCGGCTTGTTGATCATGTGCTCAGCCCTTCGAGGTAAGGGCGCATCACGTTGTGCACCCGGCAAATCTGCCCGTAATGCCAGAGTTCATCCATCGTGACACGCTTGTCGCGCCATGCTTCTTTGAGCGCCTCCAGCGCCACGTCCAGACCAATCTTGTTGCGGAACTTGAAGCAGTCGGCAATGGTTTTGGCCACGTTGGTGACCTGGACCGCCACCCCTTCTATCGGATGGACTTCGGTGCCCTCGGTCAAAGCCGGGCCGCTGAAGCGGACGATGCGCAGTGGTGGATAGCTCAGCTTGGGTGCCCTGGCTTTGTGGTCCACGGCAATCCACACCTCAAACGGTGCTTGTGTTGTGAGCGCATGGAACGCCAGGGCAGAGAGCAAACACACCCGCACTTGTGGAAACCGGCTGGCCACCTCGGCCAGGGTGGCGAACTCGCTCGCGCGGCGCTGCGGCAGCGCATACAGCCCACGGCTGACCTTGTGCAGCAGCCCGCGCTGGGCCAGTTGCGCCAGATACAGGCGAGAACGCCCCATGGCCACGGCGTCGCGGGGGCGCAGCAGCGACTTGCCTTGGGCAAGTTCAACAAGAGAAGCCGGGAGCGTTTCCATGGTTGGATTATTTCATTTTGTCAGCATTCGTCAATAAATGCCTGCGATATGAAATATTGGCCATTTACTCGCTACCCCAATGCCATTACCCTGGGCCTGGACAAATACCGCGCCGACCCCGCCCGCGACGCCCAGCGCCTGACCGAACTCAAAGCGCAAGAACAACGCTACTGGCGCCTGGTGGCCGAGCGCAAAGGCGCGCAAGACGCCCGCATGCTCGAATTCCGCTGGCTACTTGAAGAATTGCGCGTGAGCTTCTTCGCACAGGAGCTGCGCACGCCGCAGCCGGTCAGCGTGAAGCGGCTGGAGAAGGCTTGGGGGCAGTTGAATTATTGAGTGGTGCTAGAACTCAATGCGGTTTGAGTTTGCGGGTGTAACGTCTGCTTCAGGCTGATAGCGGACCTACCTATGCGCGAAACGACTGGCAGTTCTCGGCCCATTGCAGTCCTACCGCAACCGAATATGAATCAAAAAAGTCTTTGAGGCAAAGCCATGCCCCATGGATCGCGAAGTTATTCGCAATGACAAGTGACATCTAACTGGGCATATGCGTTAGCGGCGCCAATTGGTTTGTAGTGGTGGACTTGGGCTTGTTTCAACGCGTGAGAAGGCATTCACAGCCAGGCGCTCGCAGTACACACTAGCCAGTTCGCCCTGATTAAGCGCAGCTAATTTATCGATATCCGGGGCTTCTGCAAGAAACTCAAGAAGCCTTTCCTTCGGCGTCTTTGCATGGGCCTTCAAGAAGAAGTCGTACAGATCGAGTACCGTTTTGGACTCTCGGTTGCGTGAGATTTCCCCGAAAAATGTGGTGGGGTGCCTCCTCCAAGCAGCGAACTCGGCGTCGGACAGTGGAACGCGAACGATGATCCCGCGGCCAGCCTTAGTGTTGACAGCACAGACCGCGACCTTATCTTGTTCCATAACGATTGCAGATGCGAGCACGCCTTCCACTTGGTTGCCTTCAGCGTCTGGGACTAAGTATTTGGCTCCGATTTTCAACCGTTTTTGTTCCGACTCGATGAAGGCCAACTCTGGGTTTTCACCATCAAATGTCGATGGGATGGACGAATGCGTGCGGATCGACATCAGTAATTCGTGCATTTCAATGTGGGCTTGTCGACCGTTGATTGCTGCACGCAAGGATGGGAATTGATGGTCAAGCTTGAAATCTTCGATTTTGAATCCGTCCGCCAGCGCTAGCTGTCGCCACTCATAGCTGTCTAGGTGATGTTCCCAAGGTGCGTTGGTGAGGAACACGTAGGCGGGATCCTGCCGCTGGGCCTGCGGGTCGCGGGTTTCAAACCTCCGAAGTTTGTCAAATGCTCGCTGAATAAACTCAGGTGGCACTTCATCATTAAACGGGTCAGGCGTGTTTAGATCGATAAAGACTATACGAGAGTGATTTGCAGTCTTTCCAAGTGCTCGAACCAGTTGCCGAATGATGCGCCCGCTTTCGTCGCGCTTAGCTTCGACAGAAAAATGCTTCCCTGTGCTAGGGTGCGTCACCGTAAATTCACAGTGTGAATTTCTTCGATCATCTTCATTCTCGAAGGCAATTGTGAAACCTGAGCGAGCCAGCATTGCTGCGACCTGAACCTCATAGCGTGCACCATAGAAATTCTCCCTGCTACGAAGGCGCGTAACTAACTTCGCCTGTAGCTCAGCGTTGTGATCGAGAGCGTAGAGGTCATACGCCAGATGCATGTAAGCCGCGACCGCCCCCGTCATTCGGGCAGTTGAGACCTTCCCGGACTCTTTGATAGTTAGGCGCTGCTGCTGGCAGAGCTTGTGATACCAAACCAAAATGGGGTGCTGTTGATCGAACGGTTTACGTAACTCAGCGTTGCCCCAATCGGTACCTAGTGCGTTCTTTAAGTAGTCGCCCAAGAAATCATGGAAGGTTTTCCATTTCGTCGAGAAGAGGATTTTGTTATTGACAGCAACGAACTGATGTCCGTTGTCCATACGCGCTGCGATGATGGGCTTTCCTAGACCTTGTTGTTCGATGCGCTGGTGTTCTGCTGCTTCATGGCGTGCGAGCATCGCTGGTGCTGCGGCAATTGCCGCAGAAATTCGGTCTATACGTGCCAGGTCGCCATGGCATTTCTTGTACTTCTTGCCGCTGCCACAGGGGCAGGGTTCATTGCGCCCCACCTTAGTCATGAGACCTCCGCATTTGCCAGAATTTGTGAAACGACTTGTGCGCTGAAATGCAGTCGCATAAATTCATAATACCCAACAAGGGTCGGAGACGGCTGCTTATTGATGGATTAAGTCAGCCGTCGAGACTACCCCTACGACTGCAATCGCTGCGTTTCGGTCATATCCGTTTCTCCGTAGATCATGCGCATTGGCATGAAATGGCAAGTCCAACTGAATACTAGCGGTGCAAAACTTGGTTGCCACTGCGTAGCAGGCAGGCCTTTGATGGACTGTTTGCAAATAGGTAATGCGTACTTATTGACCATGGGACAACCCTTCAAACCATTCCGGCTGCACCACGACGCGTGGCACCAGCTCCGTCGTCACGCCCAACGACAATTCTTTGAGTTTTTCGGCCAGTTCGTCCCCATCCACCAAGTCAATCGGCGGCGCGCCGTCGCGGGTGGCTTCTTTGATGGCCCCCGTGGTGAAGGTGCCTGTGGTGATGAAAAGTCCTTTGTCTGCCCGTCCGACCATAGCGCCACGAAAATCGCGGATTTCGCTGGAACCCACCGAGCCTTTGTAGCGCTTGCATTGAAAGAGCACATGAAAGCTCATGAAGCCGTTGATGCGTGCAATGCCTTTGCCGTCAATGCCGCCGTCGCCCGTGCGGCCCGTGACTTCCACCGCCACAAAGCCTGATTCACGCAGCATGCGCTGCACCAGGCGTTCAAAGCCCTCTGGGCTCAATTGCTGCGTCAGTACCGCATTGAGTTGGTCTTTCCAGCGCTCTTCTTCGGGCAGGTCTTTGCCAAGCTCCAGTTCTGTGGGCTCGGGCTTCTTGCCGCGTTTGCTGGGCTCGGGCCGGTCCATGTTGCGAACGGCTTTGACGATGGCGGCGGGGTCGATCTTGCTGGTGCTGCTGCCCTTGGCGGTGAGTGACCAGACGCCTCGGCTGGAGTTTTCGATCAGGCCGTACTTGCGCAGGTAGGTGCGTGCCCAGGCGAGCCGGTAGCCCACCTCGGTCATATTGCCTTTGTCGGGGTCGTGCATCTGCGACGCCACTTCTTCAGAGATGCCCGCGACCTCGATGGTCTTGGCGTAAATCTCTTCAACGCTTCCCGAGCCGCCCAGCGCACGCAAAGCCGTGAGCAGCGGCTCGAACAGTTGGTCGAAGGTAGGCATTGCCTTGGATGCTTGCATGGCGTGTAGGCCTCTTGGGGTAGGCGAAAACTTGCTGTGCCACAGTCTAGAAAATTCAGCTCGATAAATTTCTCGAATATTTAGATTGGTCTGACGGTATTGATGCTGTTGACTGTTTTTGTCGAACTTTTTTTTGTGCAAGATTAAAAAGATCGCTGCACTGAGCGTGTGTTTGGGCTGCTGGGGGTTTCGGCGCACAGCCTGTACAAATGGGGCAAGGCCGTCACACCCGACAAGAGCGAGCAGCAGTCCAAGGAACTGCTTGAAGCCAAGAGCGAAATTCTTCGGCTGCGCGCTCAGATGCGGCGTATCGAAGGGGAGCGAGACCTTCTAAAAAAGGCCGCGCGGTACTTTGCCAAGGAGCCTAAGTGAAGTACCGCTTCATGAATGATCACCGGCACGAATTCAGCATCAGCCTGATGTGTCGGTTGCTGCGGTTGAAGTCCTTTTCGGTGTAACGCTTGTGCTCGCGCAAGATGCGGCGGCCAGGGCCGGGTCGATGTGTTCGGCGCGGGTTTCGGCTTCGTTCATGGCTGCAGGCCTCGGGTGAGAAGTTTGGCGTGGTGTTCGGCAAACCAGTTGGCCACGGTTTTCAGGAATGATTCGACCAGTTCAAGCGCCTGTGCCAGTTCATCAGCATCGACCCGAAAGCCTGCTCGGTATTTGCGGTTGCGCCAATCGCGCAGTGTGTCCAGTTCATCGAAGGCCATGACACTCAGCGATACCGCCTGTGCTGCACCCTCGAGTGCTGCGGCATGGTGGCCTTTGTCACTGGTAATGCGCCAGCCCTGCGCAGCAGCCACAGCCAGACTTGCCATGAGCACGGCGTCCCAGGCCGCGTCCATGCGGGTGCCGGATGACACGGTGGTTTGCTGAGCATCCGTCAACTTGACCTGCGCACTCTGAAGCCAAGCCACTGCGTCCTTGGCGTTGCTTGTTTGCTGTTTGACGGGAGCATCTGGTTCACTGGCCAGGCGCTGAAAAGATCGCAGCATCAAAATGTCCAATCAGCGGGATGCGAGGGCTTTGGACGACCTCTTGGGCAAAGCTTTCACGGTCTGTCACCTGATTTCTGAATGCTTCTATCGTACACGCAGTGGCGTGCACCTTTCGGCCCAGCTGGCGACCTGCAGGCCTGAGTGCGGCGTTGACCTTGAGTTCAGAGGCTGCACCCAGAATCAGCACGTCGACATCGCTGTTGGCAGTGGCTTGGCCCCGAGCCACCGAGCCAAACACCAAGGCCACTTCGATTCCATCCAGTTTCTCAAGGGTTTCACGCAGCGTGCGCACCAGCGCGCTGTCTTGCTGCATGAGGGTCACCAGTGGTGCCAACTGCGGGTCTGTGCTGGCGTAGTAGCGGGGCAGGCCATCTTGCTGGCGGCGCTGCACCAGTCCAGCCTCTGTCCAGCGCTTGAGCAGCCGCGCCGTGTTGCCGGGGTCGATGCCCGAGGTTGCGGCCAGCTCACGTGGCCCAAAGCCCCGACCCGGCTCGGCAAACAGGGCTTGCAACACTTTGAATCGGGCCTGTCCGCCAAACACTTCGATGAGTTGGGATTCGTTCATGATGTGATGTTGAATTGACAACAATGTTGTTGAATATACATCAATGATGTCGAATTGACAACGAGGTGTGGCCCCAGCGAAGCTTTGGTCAAAGCTGCCCGCTGAAGGCTTGGTACAGCAGGGATTTTTTGAGGTCGTCAAGGGCCGCGAGTTTTTCGCGGTAGATGTCCGGCAGTGGCTCGAACAGTTGGCCAAAGGTAGGCACTGCCTTGGATGCGTGCATGGCGTGTTGGGCAGCATCACCAGATGGTCTGCCCACTCGGGGGCTGGTGTGACGGCGTCACCGTAAGCCATATCGATCTGTGCCGGACGGCGTGCGCCGTAGACCAAAACCACCAGCGAGACCTGCAGGCCCGAATAATGGGCACCCTCAGCCCCCGAGGAGCAGGACCAGCGGCCATCCTGATTCGCAACTTTGCGGTGTGCAGTTGCTTCAGCTCTTTATGCGGCGGCCTGCTGCACTTTGAAGCGGGTTTGGCCGCCATAAAGCTCGATCAGCTGGCTTTGTTCATGATTGGATGTTAACTGGGCTGTGCATCCATGCGTTGGCTCGTCCTGCCCATGCAAGCAAACGCCCCTTGCCCTATACTGATTTTGAGACCTTGGTCAGACAGCCAGGGGGCAGACATTTTTTCGGTGTTTTCAGAATGGTTGCTCATCGCCATCCAAAGCTTTTAGGTGCTCAGCTGAGCGAAATGGCCGCCCGTGACCGGCCCTCTACCGTGGTCGGCATACCCGCTGTGCTCACGGTGGTCTGGATGCACTGGGGGCGCATGTCAGACAGCCTGGTGCTTGGCTGGATGGCGTTCATGTTTGCCGTGATGGCTGTGCGCCTGTTGCTGGGCTGGCACTGGCATGCAACACAAGCCGATGAAACCCGGTGGCGACAAGCGCTGAACTGGCGGCTGTTCGTGTCGGCGCTTTACGGGCTGGGTTGGGGAGGCTCCATGCTGATCCTGAACACGGGCAGTCTGGATGTGCTGACTGCGTTCAAAGTTGGCACGCTCACAGCAGCGCTGGGCATCATGCTGAATTCAATGAGTGTGATTTTTGGGGTGTACCTGGCGTTCTTGATACCGTGCTGGCTTTCACTCATGGGGTACATCTTTTTCGCCAGCGGATTCCTGACGCCGCATGATGCGCTGATTTGCGGGGTGGCCGTCACCATTTTTGGCGTGGTGCTGATCGGGTCTTCCTTCAGCATCGCACGTCTGACGCGGATGTTCTTTCTGGGCAGATTTGAGCTGGACGATGCGCTGGTCCAGACGCGCGAAGGCCATGAGCGCGAGAAAGCCTTGTCCCGGCAGCTGGCAGAGCAGGCACGGCGCGACGCGCTGACGGGGGCGTACAACCGGCGTCACCTGGTGGAGCAGCTGGACTATCACTGCGGCGTTTTCGAGCGTACCGGGCAGCCATTTTCGGTGGTGATGATCGACATTGACCATTTCAAGCGCATCAATGACACCCATGGTCATGATGTGGGCGATGTGGTTCTCAAAGGTGTTACCCGGGTCATGTCTGGTTCCTTGCGCGAGATCGATGTTTTTGGCCGCTGGGGTGGTGAAGAGTTCCTGTGCATTCTTGCGCACACCCCTGCCGATGAGGCCCTGCGCTGTGCAGAGCGCTTGCGCACCCATCTGAGGGCCGCTTGTCTTGATGAGACAAACCCCGATCTGCAGGTCACGGCATCACTGGGGCTTGCCACGGTGTGCGTGGGTGAGCGTGGAGATGCAGTGGTCAAGCGCTGTGACCTGGCCCTGTACCGTGCCAAGGCGCAGGGCCGTGACCGCGTGGTGTCAGCGCCTCCCGCCCAGGGGCCAGCCGAAGACTGAAAGCTGGATTTGCAAGAAAACGGACCATGCAACTCGATTCCAACACGCTCATTTTTTCAATCGGCATCCTGTCCCTGTTGATGGCGTTCATCAGCTGGACTTTTCCTGGCCCCATCACCGAACGCGATTACGGCCTTAAAACCTGGTCGATCGGGACCACCTTTGTCGGCGTCAGTCTGATTCTGATTTTTCTGCGCACCCAGTTGCCGCCTTTCTGGGGTGTCTTCACGGCCAATGTGTGTCTGATGACGGGCGGCACCTTGGGCTTGCTGGCGCCAGCCCGCTTTTACCAGGTGGCGGTGCGGTGGGCTGTGGTGGCGCCCGTGCTGGTTTTGGGGCTGGCAGGCTTGCTGCTGCATTCGGCATGGGGGTATTCGATTGCCTTTGCCATGGTCGGGGTTTGCTTTGCCATGGCGGTGGTGATGCTTCATGCCGTCAGTGTGGTTTACCGCCATTCGCCTCGCCCTGTGCCGTTTGCAGCCCATGTGTTTGCTGGCAGCATGGGTTTGATGGGCGTGGCCTATCTGATACGGGCGGCAGTGGTGGTGGCCAACCCCGATGTACCGGTGGGGCCGGTATCGCTGTCGGGCGGGCACCAGTCCATGCTGATCGTTGGTGCCTTGTTCATTGTGTGCTCGACCATGAGTTTTTACGCGATCGTCCACGACCACCAGAAAAATGAGATTGCCGAACGGGCCCGGCGTGACCCGCTGACGGGCTTGTTCAACCGCAGGGCCTTTTTCGAGCAGGCCGAAAGGCTGGAGGCGCAGGGTGCGGGCTTTGCCATCCTCATGATCGACATTGACCATTTCAAGTCCATCAACGACACCTACGGCCATCTGGGCGGTGACCGCGTGCTGGTGCATGCCGCCAGACTGATCCAGTCGGCCTTTCGCAGCAACGACATCGCCTGCCGCTACGGTGGTGAGGAGTTTTGCGTGCTTTTGAGTGGCTGCGATGGCGAGCAGGCCTTGCAATTGGCCCAGGGGCTGGTGAGACGCTGGGCCGCCGAGCCGCTGGAGGTGTCAGACGGTCAGCGTGCAGCGGTCACGGCATCGGTGGGGGTGTGCGCGCACCGCTCGGGCCAGGTCTTGCTCAAAACCCTGCAGCATGCCGATGGGGCGCTCTACAGCGCCAAGCACCAGGGCCGCAACCGCGCCGTGGCCCACACCGAAGAACACCTCACAGCCACCTGAGCGCCAGCCGCAAAGCCTTGCGCACCAGCGGCGGCACCTCACCGGCACCCAACAGCGTGGCCGCCAGGGGCAGCTGGGTCTGCACCACACCGCGCTCGTGGCTGAAAGCCTTGAAGCCGTAGTGCCCATGGGCGTTGCCGATGCCTGAATGATTGACGCCGCCAAAGGGCAGGCGGCCATGCAGAAACTGCACCAGTGCATGGTTGACGCAGGCACCGCCCGAGGCGGTCTGCTGCAGCACTTTGTCGATGTTGGCCCGGTTGCGGCTGTAGAGGTAGAGCGCCAGTGGCTTGGGTTCGGCGTTGATGGCCGCGATCACGTCGTCCAGGGATTCAAAGCCGATCACGGGCAGCAGCGGACCAAAGATCTCTTCGTGCATCACGCGGGCGTTGCGGGGCGTCTGGTCCAGCAGGGTGGGTTGCACAAAGCACGATTCGGTCACGCCATTGCCGCCAGTCAGGACACGCGCTCCGAGTGCCTTGGCATCGTCCAACAGGCTGTTGATGCGTGCGGTGTGGCGCGGGTTGACGATGCGTGCCAGGTGCGGGCTGCCCAGTTGTTGCTGCAGGTCATGGCCATAGGCTTTTTCAAGCGCTTCGCGGCAACACTGCACCCATTCGTCTTTGACGCTATGGTGCACATACACATGGTCGGGCGCGATGCAGGTCTGTCCCGCATTGGCAAACTTGGCCCACATGATGTTTTTGGCGGCCAGGCGCAGGTCGGCGCTGGCGTCCACGATGGTGGGGCTTTTGCCACCCAACTCCAGTGTGACGCTGGCCAGGTGGCTGGCGGCAGCGGCCATGACGTGCTTGCCAATGGCAGGGCTGCCCGTGAAAAACACGTGGTCAAAGGGCAGTTTTTGCAGTTCGGTGGCCAGCTGGGCGTCGCCCTGAAAGATGGCCACTTCGTCCGGGCTGAACACTTCGCGCACCACCTCCGAGATCAGGGCCGACAGCTGGGGGGTGAGTTCAGAGGGTTTGATGATGGCCGTGTTGCCTGCCGCAATGGCCGACACCAGAGGGCCCAGGGTGAGGTTGACCGGGTAGTTGAAAGGGCCAATGATCAGACAGCGGCCACGCGGCACGTACTGCACATGGCTGCGGGTGCCCAGGGTCAGCAGCGTAGGGCGCACGCGCTTGGGCTTCATCCATTTTTTCAGGTTCCGGATGGCGTCGTTGGCTTCCAGGCAAACGGGCAGGATCTCGGCCAGGTCCACCTCGCCTGCGGGTTTGCCAAAGTCGGCCTGGGCGGCGCGGTACCAGTCGTCGGTGCGGGCAATGACGGCGTCGCGCAGCTTGCGGATCTTGACCACGCGTTCTTGCCAGGTGGACTGGCGCAGGCGCAGGGCCGTGGCGGCTTGCAGGGCAAAGATTTCTTGCGGGGTCGCGGCGCTCATTCGGGGCATCCTGGATCGATCAACAGCCATTGTCTTCAGTGTAAATGCTGTCGCCGCTTAGCACACTGCGCGGCCCCTGCAGCGGCACGGTTGGTGGGGCAAACCGAGCGGGCGTGGCGCTTATGATCCAGGCACCCGCCGCCCCTGCGGCGGGTCACCTGCCTTCGGGGTATTGGCGGCTTTGGCTGCCTCTTGTATGCCGACAGGTGTTTCCTCACATCTGGAGTTCTTTGCATGACCTTCCATCGCCGTTCCCTGCTTCAGGGCGCGGCAGCCGTGGGCGCGTTTGGCGCGCTGCCCCTGTCTGCCCAGCCTTTCATCCTTGGCCCCGCTTCCGAACTGCTGCCCAAAAGCGGCAAACGCCGTGTCGTGATTCTTGGCGGCGGCTGGGGCGGGCTGACCACCGCCCGCCACCTGCGCCAGAGCGCCCCCGATCTGGAAGTGGTGCTGCTCGAAAAGAACCCGTTTTTCTGGTCTTGCCCCCTGAGCAACAAATGGCTGGTGGACGTGGTGGACACGCAGTTCTTGCAGCATTCGTACACCGCCGCAGCCCGCCGTCATGGCTACACCTTTGTGCAGACCGAGGTGACGGACATCGACCGTGACAAGCGCCGTGTGCACACGGCCCGTGGCCACGTGGACTACGACTGGCTGGTGGTGTCGGCCGGCATCCGCGTGAGCTACGAACCCTGGTTTGGCAACGACCAGCGTGCCATTGCGCAAACAGTGACGCATTTCTCCAGTGCCTACGTGCCCAGCGCCGAGCACCTGGCGCTCAAACAGAAGATCCGCGAATTCAAGGGCGGCACCTTTGTCATGACGCTGCCGCCGCCGCCGCACCGCTGCCCGCCGTCACCGTACGAGCGCGCCTGCCTGATCGCCTCGCATTTCCAGAAGCACAAGATCCCTGGCAAGATTCTGATCCTCGACCCCAAGCCGCGCATGGCGCCCATCGGGCTGGGCTACAAGATGGCCTTTGATGAGCTGTATCCCGACACGATCACGCATGTGCCCAATGCGGTGGTCAAAGAGGTCGATCCCTTCAACAAGGTCATCAAGACCGGGGCAGGTGACTTTTCATTCGACGACGCCATCTTCATGGGCCACCACCAGGCGGCCGAGCTGGTCTGGAAGCTGGGTGCCATTGGCAAGACGGCCGAGGGCAAGCCCACGAACTGGGCCAGCGTCCACCCCGAGTTCTACAACCTGCAAGACGACCCGCAGGTGTTTGTGATCGGGGACAGCGTGGGCGCGGTGTCGCCGCAGTTTGGCCATTACCCCAAGAGCGGCCATGTGGCCAACCGCATGGGCCAGAGCGTGGCGCAATACATCGGGCAGCAGGCCAAGGGGCAAGCCATGACACCGGTACTGATCGACAACCTTTGTTTCATGCTGGTCAACACCGAGCCGCTGGAAGCCATCAGTGTGCAGTTCGACTACCAAAAAGGCCCCGAAGGCCACCTGGTGCAGACCCAGATCGACGACAACGAGCGCCGCCTGGGCTTGTGGCAGGAAGACCTGCGCTGGTACGGCCACACCCTGGGCAACATGCTCTGAGCCCTTGGTTTTGTCAGCGGTCTTTCGAGGCCGTTGATGCTTAATTGTCGGACAATAATTTGATTTTTAGCTGATTTAGGGTTTTTACGGCTGTGTATTGGCTTTCAGTGTCCGACAATTTTCGGAATGCAAAGCACAAAACACCCCGGCCAAGCTTCCGCCAGTCTCGCGCCCCATGACGTCATGGGGCCGGGTGGCGTGCCGCTTTTGCAGCTGGCGCAGTGGATGGTGGGCCAAGGCCTGCTGCAGCGTGCCGACGCGCTGCAGGCCGAACGCATGGCCGGCGGGCAGTCCAACCCGTCGTGGCAATTGCGTGCCGGGGCACAGGCCTGGGTGCTGCGCGCCAAGCCCGCGCCCGCCGCACAACTCCTGCCTTCGGCCCACGCCATCGAGCGCGAATACCGTGTGCTGAACGCCCTGCAGGGCACCGGTGTCCCGGTGCCGAGGGTGCATGCGCTGTGCGAAGACGAGTCGGTGATCGGCGTGGCTTTTTACCTGATGGACTTTGTGGAGGGCCGCATTTTTCGGGATGCGACCTTGCCCGAGGTGCCGCAGCCAGAACGGGCCGCCTACTTTGAGGCCGCCTGCGATGTGCTGGCCCAGCTGCATGCCGTGGACTGGCGCGCGCGCGGCCTGAGTGATTTTGGCCGCCACGAGGCGTTTTACACCCGCCTGATCCGCCGCTGGACGCAGCAGTACGAGGCCGCGAGGTCGGCGCCGCTGGCCGCCATGGACCAGCTGGCGCAGTGGCTGCCGCAGCACATTCCGGCAGGTGGCGATGGGGCGCAACGCACCTGCATCACCCACGGCGACTACCGCATCGAGAACCTGATGTTCCACCCCACACGGCCCGAGGTGGTGGCTGTGCTGGACTGGGAGTTGGCCACGCTGGGGCACCCTTTGAGTGACCTGTCCTACAGCACGCTGGCCTGGCACATGCCCTCGGGCATCTTGCGTGGCTACGGCGACCAGGACCTGGCCGCACTGGGCCTGCCGCCCGAAATGGACTACGTGGCCCGCTATGTGCAGCGCATGCAGATGGACCCGGGCGCCGTGCAGGCGGTGCAGGCCGACTGGCCGTTTTACCTGGCCTTCAACCTGTTTCGCCTCTCGGCCATCCTGCTGGGCATTGGCCAGCGCGAACGCGCAGGTGTTGCGTCCAACACCACCGCCCGCGAGATTGCGGCCATGGCCGAACCGGTGGCGAACTGGGGCTGGGCCATCGCGCAGGGTCGCCAGCCCGACTTCCATCACTGATCTTTTTTCTGACAACCCCCACGGAGAACTCCATGAAACTCGCTTCCCGCCGCCGCATCACCCACGGTCTGCTTGCCAGCCTGCTGGGCCTGTCCACCCTGGCCAGCCAGGCCCAGGACGGCCCGCCCGCCAAAATCATCGTTGGCTTTCCGGCCGGTGGCTCGTTTGACGCCATCGCCCGCCTGATCGCCGACAAGGCCAAGTCTGAGCTGAACCGCCCCATCGTGGTGGACAACAAGACCGGCGCGGGTGGCCGCATCGCGGTGGACGCGCTCAAGGCGTCCCCTGCCGACGGCAGTGTGGTCATGCTCGGCCCGGACGCGCTCACCGCCCTGTACCCCTTCACCTACAAGAAGCTGAACTACGACCCCAAGAAGGACCTGGTGCCGATCGGTACGGCCGCCGAATTCGCCTTCAGCTTTGCCGTGGGCACCGCACCCAAGGCCAACACCTGGGCCGAGTACGTTGCCTGGGCCAAGGCCAACCCCAAGGACGCCAACTTCGGTATCCCGGCCCTGGGCGCGCCGCACCACTTCTTTGGCCTCTTGCTGGGCAACGCCATCAACGTGCCAATGCAGCATGTGCCTTTCCAGGGCAGCGCGCCGATCAACCTGGCCCTGATGGGTGGGCAAATCAGCTCGTCGATCGATGTGGCCAGCAGCCAGGTGGAAAACCACAAGGCCGGCAAGATCAGGATGCTGGCGGTCTCGACCGAGCAGCGCATCCCGCAAGCGCCTGAAGTGCCGACCTTTGCCGAGCTGGGCTTCCCGGCCATCAGCGGCGCTGGCTTCAACGCGCTCTACGCTCCCGCCGGCACGCCTGCCAACGCGGTGGACGCCTGGAACAAAGCCCTGGCCAAAGTCATGGCCATGCCCGACGTGAAGGAAAAGCTGACCGGCATGGGCTTCAATCCGGTAGGCAAGTCCACGCAAGAGCTGGTTGAGCGCCAAAATGCCTCTGCCCGCAAGTGGGAGCCGGTCATCAAGGCTTCGGGCTTCACCGCCGACTGAGCGGCCAGGGTTTACCCGCCAAGGCACAATCCAAGGGCCTGCGCTGCAGGCCCTTTTGATTCACCAGGCCCCATGACCGATAAAACACGCGCTTTGCCCGCCTACCGCCAGGTCAGCGACCAGCTGCGCCAACGCATCGTGGGCGGTGCGTTGCGTGCGGGCGATGCCTTGCCCATCGAGGCCGATTTGTCGGTCCAGTTTGCGGTGCACCGCTCCACCGTGCGCGAAGCCTTGCGCCAGCTGGAGCAAGAAGGCCTGGTCCAGCGCAGTGGCAAAAAACTGCTCGTCACCTTGCCGCAACCCGGCGAGCTGGCGCAGGCCGCCCAGCGCGCCTTGCGCCAGCAACAAGTCACCTTCCGCGAGGTGTGGGAAGTCGCCTCCACCCTGGAGCCCCTGTGCGCACGCCTGGCGGCCGAGCGCATCAGCAGCGAACAACTGCAGCGCCTGCAAGACAACCTGGCGCAGACCCAGGCTCTGGTCGAAGCCGGTCAGTCGCCGGTGCAGGTCACCATCGCGTTTCAGGCCATCGTGGCCGAGGCTGCGCACAACCAGGCCTTGTTGCTGGCCCGCGCCCCGGTCAGTTTGCTGATGCACGCGGGCTACGCTGCCATTGCACCGCGCCTGCCGCAGTCGGGCGCACGCCTGCTGGAGGCACACCGCCACGTGCTGGAATCCTTGCGCCAGCAAGACGCCGAGTCGGCGGTGGCCTGGACACGCAAGCACCTGGCCGACCACCGGCGTGGCTTCGAGTTTGCCGGGCTGGACATGGACGCGCCTGTCCCCCAGCTTTGAGCGTCGTCAGCCCTTGGCAGGCACGGCCTCGCCTGTGGCGTAGAAAAAACCACCCGCCACATGGTGCAGGCTGCGCAGTTCGGGCGGTGCATCTTCAAAATGCCAGCGGCCCTGGCTGAACACCCGCGCATCGGCCCAGGCGCCCAGCACCTCGGCCAGGATCAAATCATGCGGTCCGGCCACATGCGCGGTGGCGGGCAGCACCCGGCATTCGAGCTGGGCGGTGCAGCCGTCCACCAAGGGCGTGCCGGTGGCCGGGCCGGGCACAAAGCGCACGCCACAGCGCTGCAGCTTGTCGGGGTGGTCTTTGCCACTTTCGCCGCCCACGGCGCGCGTGAGTTCGGCTTGCGCCACGCAAGGCACATTGATGCTGAGCACACCCGAGGCCCCGACCAGCTCGCGCGTGAGCGTGGCCTTGTCGATCACGACCGCGATTTTGGGCGTGTCAAAGTCCAGCGGCATGGCCCAGGCTGCGGCCATGACGTTGCTGCGACCTGCGTGATGGCTGCCCACCAGCACGGTGGGGCCGTGGTTGAGCAGGCGGTAGGCGTGCTTGAGTTCAACCGATTGCATGCGCAAATCAGGCCACCTCGGCGATCAGCTCGATCTCGACGCAGGCACCCAGCGGGATCTGCGCCACGCCAAAGGCGCTGCGGGCGTGTGCGCCTGCGGCGCCAAACACCTGGCCCAGCAGCTCGCTGCAGCCGTTGGTGACCAGGTGCTGCTCGGTGAAGTCGCCGGTCGAGTTGACCAGGCTCATCACCTTGACGATGCGCTTGACCTTGTTCAGGTCGCCCACGGCCGCGTGCAGCGTGCCCATCAGGTCAATGGCCACGGCGCGCGCGGCCTGCTGGCCTTCGGCGGTGCTGATGTTCTTGCCCAGCTGGCCCACCCAGGGTTTGCCATCTTTTTTGGCAATGTGGCCGGACAGGAAGATCAGATTGCCGGTCTGCACAAAAGGCACATAGGCGGCAGCGGGCACGGCCACGGGGGGCAGTTCGATGTTCAGGGATTTCAGGGTGTCGTAAACGTTCATGGTCGGCTCTTTCTGCTCAGGCCCGCGCGGGGCAAAGCACCGACTGTAACGCCAGCCGACGGGTCCGGTCTTTCAGACCAGCATGCCGCGCTTTTCAATGAAGGCCACCACCTCGGCCAGGCCCTGCAGGGTCTTGAGGTTGGTCATCACCCAAGGGCGTGTTTCGGTGTTGGGGCGCATGCGGGCGGTGTCCTGCTTCATCACTTCCAGGTCGGCGCCCACGTGCGGGGCCAGGTCGGTCTTGTTGATGACGAACAGGTCGCTCTTGGTGATGCCGGGGCCGCCTTTGCGCGGGATTTTTTCGCCAGCGGCCACATCGATCACGTAGATCGTCAGGTCACTCAGCTCGGGGCTGAAGGTGGCGGCCAGGTTGTCGCCGCCGCTTTCCACAAACACGATGTCGGCATTCGGGAATTTGGCCAGCATGCGGTCAATCGCTTCGAGGTTGATGGACGCGTCCTCGCGGATGGCGGTGTGCGGGCAGCCACCGGTCTCCACACCCATGATGCGCTCGGCCGGCAGCGCGCCGCTGATGGTCAGCAGGCGCTGGTCTTCCTTGGTGTAGATGTCGTTGGTGATGGCGATCAGGTCCCACTTTTCGCGCATCTGCTTGCACAGCATTTCCAGCAGGGTGGTCTTGCCGGAGCCCACAGGCCCGCCGATG
>JACCDW010262303.1_pt1 | contig 29257 bp, 22 predicted proteins | sample 7449781 | NCBI WGS metagenome assembly JACCDW01 (sample SAMN15323449, study PRJNA562643) | freshwater metagenome | isolation source: river surface water | place: USA:Blue River Watershed | collected 2017-08-18
TCCAGGCGCAGCCGCTGGCCGGCGACGGGCAGTCCGTTGGGCAATGTTTCCACCCCGCCGAATTGCCACGAATCGGGCCTCCGACAAAAGGACGGACTTGAGCGAAGTGACTATTCGCCGTTCGGATAGGATCCGAGGATCTTCACGAAACTGCAGTGCTGACCCAGCATCTCGATGGCCTTGGCGACCTTGGCGTCTTCGGCGTGACCGTCGATGTCGGTGAAGAAGAAGTACTCCCAGGCCTTCCGCTTCGAGGGCCGCGACTCGATCTTGGTCATGTTGATGCGGAAGCGTCGGAAGGGGGCCAACGCCCGATGCAACGCGCCGGCCTCGTCCCGCAGGCTGAACATCAGGCTGGTGCGATCGGCCCCGGAACTCGGACCGCACTGGCGGCCCAGCACCAGGAAGCGGGTGGCGTTGGCCGAGTTGTCCTGGATGTCGCGTTCGAGGATGGGGATCTTGTAGCGCTCCCCGGCCAGTTCGCCCGTGATGGCCGCGGCGTGCTTTTCCTTCGCGGCCAGCTCGGCCGAGCGGGCATTGGAGCTGGTCTCGACCACTTCGGCCTGGGGCAGGCTGCGTTGGATCCATCCGCGACACTGGGCCAGCGTCTGGGGGTGGACATACAGTTTGCGGATGTCCTCGCGGCGCCCCTTGGCGGCCAGACAGTGGGAGATCTTGAGGACGATCTGCGAGACGATCTTCAGGTCGCTGTCGACGAACATGTCCAGCGTGTGGGTGACCACGCCCTCGGTCGAGTTCTCGACGGGAACCACACCGTAGTCGGCCTGCTGCCGCGACACCTCGTTGAAGACGTCGGCGATGGTCCTCTGCGGCGCATAAGCCAACGAGGCGCCGAAACGACGCAGGGCGGCTTGGTGGGTGAAGGTCGCCTCGGGCCCGAGGTAGGCGATGGTCAGGCTGCGCTCCAATGAGAGGGCGCACGACATGATCTCGCGGTAGATGGCCCGGAGTCCTTCGTTGGTGATCGGCCCCTGGTTGTGGCGGAAGACCTTCTGGAACACGGCCCGCTCGCGGTGGGGAGCGTAGATCTCCTGACCGTGACGGGTCTTGATGGCGCCGATCTCCAGCACGTGACGGGTGCGCTCGTTGAGCAGGCGCACGATGTCGGCGTCCAACGCATCGATGGCCTGACGGTGTTCCTGCAAGGACATGGCTCGGGAGACGATGCCGCAACTCGAGGGCCGGGCGAAGGAGGTTTTTTGGGCGTCCAGTCGGCAAATGCCCGACACGGGAGCCAACGGGAGATTCGGGAAGGCCAAAGGAGGTGTGGCAGGCCGGATTCCACGAACTACCGATCGCCGGTGGCCCGATTGCATCGGGTCTGAAAACCAACACCGCTCCGCCTCCCATGAAGATCACCCCACTCGCCTCCACCCGACATCTCGCCCTGGCCGGACTCCTGAGCCTGCTGCTGGGCTCCTCGACGGGCGTCGCCCAGGATCGCTTTCGCTGGCCGGGCACCGGCGGCTGGTCCGCCACATCCCCCTACGCCCGGCAGTTCGACACCAACTCGCTGGTCACGCTGCGCGGCTGGGTCGTCCGACTGGAGTCGTTCCGACCGGGGGGCGGCGCCTCGCCGGGCCTGCGCGCCATCGTCCAATCCGGCTCCGATCGGGTCACCGTCCATCTGGGGCCCCGCTGGTTTCTCGAACGTCAGGAATTGCAGCTTCAGCCCAGGGACCCGGTGGCCATCGAGGGATCCCAGGTTCCACTGGGAGGCGATTCGGTGGTGATGGCCCGGGCGGTGAGCGTCGGCGAACGGTCCCTGGTGCTTCGGGATGCGACCGGATCGCCCGCCTGGTCGGCCGACCAGATCCGCGCTCCGGGGACCCGTCCCACGGTGCTGGCCCCCGACAGCGGCTCGACCTGGACGCTTCAACTGCCCGAAGGGAAGGCCAACCGGGGGCGGGCCGCCTTCAACATGATGTGGTGCCACGGCTGTCACGTGGTGAAGGGGCATGAAAAGGAGTTCGACGCGCCGTATGCGCAACCCGCCGTGCCCGTGGTGCTCGGGGGTGAGCAGCGCAAACCCAGCCGGATCGAACTGGTGAACTCGATCATCAACCCCTCCCACCGCATCGAGCCCGGCTTCCAGCGCGACCTGGTGACGCAGGGCAAGCTCTCGAGAATGGGCGATTACAACGAGACCATGACCCTCCAGCAACTCAGCGACCTGGTGGCGTTCCTGGAATCATTGCCACGCTGAAGAGCCCTTGCGAACTCAAGCAAAACGGCCCTCTGGATCGACGGATCCGGAGGGCCGTTGGCGTCTCAGAGCTTCAGGAATAAACCGGAAGGTGAGCGACTTTCTCAGTCAAAAGCGTGTCCGGCGCAGCAGAGGACGTTGCGCAGCTTGTGGCGCACGAGTTCCTTCACGGCCTTGCGGGCGGGCCCGAGATACTTGCGGGGATCGAACTCCTTGGGCTTGGTCACGAGCACCTCGCGGATCGCAGCCGTCATGGCCAGACGCAGGTCGGTGTCGATGTTGACCTTGGTGCAACCCACGCGGCGGGCCACTTCGATGTCGGCCTCGGACACACCGGCGGTCTCTTCGCCGAGGTCGCCACCGTACTTGTTGATCTTCTGGGCGAGATCCTTGGGAACCGAGGAGGCTCCGTGCAACACCAGCGGGTAGTCACCCATGCCGGCGTCGAGCAGGGCCTTCTTGATGGCCTTGAGGCGCTCGAGATCGAGGTGCTGTTCGCCCTTGAACTTGTAGGCGCCGTGGCTGTTGCCGATGGCGACGGCCAGCGAGTCCACGCCGGACTGCTTGACGAACTGGACGGCCTCTTCCGGGTGGGTGTAGGCCCCGCCCTTGGAGTAGCTGCCGCCTTCTTCGCCGTCGTCGTGCTGGGCGCCGACGAGCATGCCGAGTTCGCCTTCAACCACGCAGTTGTGCTTGTGGGCGTACTCGACGACCTTGGCGCAGATCTCGACGTTCTTCTCGAACGGATCGTGCGAGGCGTCGATCATCACGCTGGTGAAGCCCTCGTCGATGCACTGCTTGCACAGCTCGAAGCTGTCGCCGTGATCGAGGTGGACCGCGATGGGGATGGTGGACAGCTTGACCGCGGAGTCGATCAGGCCCTTGAGGTACACCGGATGCGCGTAATCGCGGGCGCCCTTGGAGATTTGCAGCATCACCGGAGCCTTCTCTTCTTCGCAGGCCTCGATGATGGCCTGGAGCAGCTCCATGTTGTTCACGTTGAAGGCGCCGAGGGCGTATTTGCCCTTCAAGGCCTTCGCGAACAGGTCGCGCGTGTGGGTCAATGGCATAAGTCTAAGTGGGTTACTGGCCGGTTCGTGAGAACCGATTGAGCGGGCACACTAGGAAAGTGTGTTACGGCTGGGAACTGGTTTTTTGCCCCATCCTCGACCCGGGTTCACCACCACGGACCGTTGACGTCGACCTTCTGGTTGATGTCCGAGGGATCATATCCCTTGGGAAACCGGAACAGGGCCACATGCCCATCGCCGTAGGCCATGTTCCAACCGCGCTGGCCCCGGTTGTTGTGCCAAATGCTTCGGTCGCGGGTGGCACCGCTTACCTGACCATCGCCGGAATCGCGGCTGCCATGCCAGGGCCAGTCGCCTTGGATGATCTTGGTGGCGGGGGCCAGGGCGATCTCGGAGTTCTTGATGGGCTTCGAGTCGCCCGCGACGGTGGGCGAGGCGAGATTCCCCGTGATGTGCTTCACCCCGAACCAGTCCACGGCCCACATCACCAGGTAGCTGTTGCCCCAGGCCATGTAGCACCCCTTCTTGGACTCGGCCGCCCAATAGCTGTCGCCCTTGTCGGAGGGACATCGGAAGGCCTCGGCTGCGGACACATAGGCGTTGAGGGGGCGGTTGGTCTCCCAGGCGTTGCCATCGTGGACGATGCTCACCTTGGCCTTGCCCGGTGCCGCACGAAGCGGAACACCCGCAGTCCCGGACCAGATCTCGCCCCCGACCGTGGCCCAATCGCCGTGCGCCGGCATGAGATCCTGGTTATCGGCGGAGTACATCGCATAGCCCAGGTACTGCTGTTTCTGGTTGCTCACACAGCGGGTGGCGTTGGCCTTGACCTTCGCCTTGGCCAAGGCCGGCAGGAGCATCCCGGCCAGGATGGCGATGATGGCGATGACCACCAGCAACTCGATGAGCGTGAACGCCCGGTGCGCAGGATTCGTCTTCATGGGGATCGATCGTTGTTACCCCGGCCCCGCACGACACGCCAGCGCCGGTTTCGGGCGCAATGACTCAGGCGATGAGCTTGTGGACCACCTCGCCGAACACGTCGGTCAGGCGAAAATCACGCCCCTGGAAACGGTAGGTGAGCTTCTCGTGGTCGAAGCCCAGCAGGCGCAGGATCGTGGCGTGCAGGTCGTGGACATGCACCTTGTCGACCGCCGCGTTGAATCCGAAATCGTCGGAGGCCCCCAAGGTCATGCCCGGACGGATCCCCCCGCCGGCCAGCCACATGGAGAAGCAATTCGGGTGGTGATCCCGACCGTCATCTCCGCCCTGCACCATCGGCGTCCGCCCGAACTCGCCTCCCCAGATCACCAGGGTGTCGTCCAGCAGGCCCCGAGCCTTGAGGTCCTGGATCAGGGCGGCATTGGCCCGATCGGTGTCGGCGCAATTGCGTTTGAGGTCGCCGGCCAGATTGCCGTGCTGATCCCAGGCCTCGTGGAAGATCTGCACGAACCGGGTGCCCCGCTCGACGAGGCGACGGGCCAGAAGACAAGCCGAGGCGTAGGTGGTCTTGCCCGGCGTGGCCCCGTAGAGATCAAGGATGTGCTGGGGCTCCTTGCGGAGATCCATCAACTCCGGGGCGCTCGACTGCATCCGATAGGCCATCTCGAACGAATTGATGCGGGTAGCGATCTCGGGATCCCCCACCCGGCCCAGGCGCTGACGATTGAGTTCCTGGATGGCGTCGAGCGTCTGGCGTTGGGCGGTGGCGTCGACCCCCTTGGGATTGGACAGGTAGAGGACCGGATCACCGCCGCTGCGGAAGAGGACGCCATTGTGGACGCTCGGCAGGAAACCCGCCCCCCAATTGGAGGCCCCACCGCTGGTCCCCTTGCTGCCCGTGGAGAACACCACATAGGCCGGCAGATCACTGCTCTCGCTGCCCAGACCGTAGGTGGTCCAGGCCCCCAGACTCGGACGGCCGAACTGCTGGGAACCCGTGTTCATGAAGATCTGCGCCGGTGCGTGGTTGAAGGCGTCGGTGTGCATCGACCTCACGATGGCGATGTCGTCGGCGACCCTGGCCAGGTGCGGCATGAGCTCCGAGATCTCCTGCCCCGACTGCCCGTGACGGGCGAACTGGAACTTGGGTCCCAGCAGCTTGGAGTTCGGACTGATGAAGGCGGCCCGATATCCCTTGAGCAGTTCGGCCGGCGGCAGTTTGCCGTTCCACTTGGCCAACTCGGGCTTGTGATCGAAGAGCTCGAGATGGCTCGGAGCCCCGGCCTGGAACAGGTAGATCACCCGCTTGGCCTTGGCCGGAAACGCGGAGGGCTTGGCCGACAGGGGGCCGGACGGGGAAATCCCGGGGCGACCCGGGGCCGCCTCGACCGAGCCGCCCAGAAGGGAGTGCAGGGCGGCCATGCCGAGACCGACACCGCAGTCCCGGAAAAACCAACGCCGGGTGAGGTGCGCCTGATGCTGGGCCAGCGCCTGCTGGAGAACGGGGATTCGGTTCATGGGGGTCACTCCTTGGTGAGGGTCTCGTCGAGATTCAAGAGCGCGCGAGCCACGGCGGCGTGGGCCGCGAGGGTCGCCGGGGTGACTCCGGGGGGAAGCCCGGTCACCGATTCGGATCGGCTGGTGGCCATCTCGGCCGCGTTCACCCAGCCTTCGGAGATCCGCGACCGTTGCTGGTCGAGGAGGCGTTTGAGGGGCCGCAACTCCTCGGGGCGGGGCGAGCGGCTCAAGACCTGCCGGAACGCGAAGACGATCCGCTGCTCATCGGTCTTTCCGCCCTCGGCGACCGAGCGCCGCGCCAGGGCCTGGGCCGCTTCCACGAACTGCGGTTCATTGAGCGAGGTGAGTGCCTGCAGCGGCGTGTTGGAGCGCAGTCGACGCACGCAGGAGGCATCGCCATTGGGCGCATCGAAGGCCTGCAGCACCGGGTAGGGAATGCTCCGGAAGCGGAAGGTGTACAACGACCGGCGGTACCGGTCGGCCCCCTTTTCCTCGACCCAGGTCTTGGGTCCGTAGCTGGCCGGCGGCTGGAACAGGAATTCCGGGGCCGGCGGATAGACCGCCCGTCCGCCGAGCGTCGGGTTGAGCAGGCCCGACACCGAGAGGGCGATGTCGCGGACGATCTCGCCCTCGACCCGGAACCGCGCCCCCCGCGCGAGCCACCGGTTGTGGGGATCGCGCTCCAGCAGGTCGGGACCGACCCGGCTCGACTGGCGGTAGGCCGAGGAAGACACGATGAGCCGGTGCAGATGCTTGAGGGACCACGGAGGCACTCCGGGTCGGGAAGGCTGCACCAACTCGACCGCCAACCAGTCGAGCAATTCCCGGTGGGAGGCCGGCGGTGACTGGGTTCCGAGGTCCTCCACCGTCTCCACCAGGCCGGTCCCGAAGTACTGCTGCCAGAGGCGGTTGACGGCCACGCGCGCCGTGGTGGGGGAGCGCGGGTCGACCAGCCAGCGGGCCAGGGTCAAGCGGGAGTCGTCGGCTCCGGGCGGCAACGGATGCAGAAACCCCGGGGTGCCGTGGGTCACCTCGCGCTCGGGCTTGAGCCAGTCGCCCCGTCGGAATAGGCGCGTGGCCATGCGGCTCTCGCCGGGACCCCGACCCTGCCGTGCGGCGAACACCAGCGCGGGAGCCCCCTCGGGCCATTGCCGCCACAGCGCCTCGATACGGGCGTTGGCCTCGGCGAAGTTCGTCCGGGTGGTCCGCCAGAAGGAGAAGACCGCCGCGGTCTGGGCCGGAGTCCGTCGCTCCGCCGGAACGTTCGTCATGATCTCACGCACGGCTGCCGGCAGCGGATCCGCCGCGGCCTGGGGGTCGGGCGAGACCGAAAAGCGGAAACGCCCCAGATTGTGGGTCTGCAAATCGTCCGAGTTCCAACCCCCGTGTTCCTGGTGGAGCTCGAACTCCAGGATCGCCCCCTTCGGAAACACCACCGGCTTCTCGGCCACGAAGACCGCCTTGCGCGATTGGTTCCTGCGACCGGGACCGGCGTCGATGCCCCAGGCGGTGTCCATCTTGCCGTCGATGGCATGGGCCACCGGACCATAGGTGCGCTTCTTGCCCGAGCGGTCGTCGAACTCGGCTTCGAGGGGTTTTTCTTCGTTGGAGAAATCGGCGGTCGCTCGGATGAACTTCACGGAGACCTTGTTGGTGGGATTCTCCCGATCGATGGCCGTAAGCTTGAACTCGCTCAGTGCCGCCATGCCCTGGATGGATCGCCCGGGCCCCTGGCAGGGCAGGTTCGGGTCGGTGAGCTGCTCGAGCCGGAACGCTGAGATCGAGGGAAGATCGTTCGTACCCCGGAAGTGCGCGGCCCATTGGGTCGGCGCGTAGCTGGCCGCGCGGATGGAGCCGTCTTCGTACTGGTAGAAGCGCTCGCCGTGGTCGCCGACATGCTCGCAGCGCACGACCGTCCATTCGGGCTGATCCCCGCGCACCGAGGCCTCCCAGGCGGCCATGCGGGCCTCCCAGTCCGGCGTGGTGTGGCGGAGTTTCTCCTCCTCCTCGCGGATCTGCCGGGCCAACTGGTCGCGAAGGCGTTGCTCGGTGGGACTGTAGGCCACCATCGAGGACTCGTGGTCGTTGTTCAGGAAGGCGAAAAGCCGGTAGTACTCCTCCTGCGATATCGGGTCGTACTTGTGGTCGTGGCATTGGGCGCACTGGATGGTGATGCCCAGCACCGCCTTACCTATGCAGTCCATGCGGTCGATCAGGCCGTCGATACGGAACTGCTCCGGATCGGCCCCGCCCTCCTCGTTGAGCATGGCATTGCGCAGAAAGCCAGTGGCCACACGCTGGGACTCGGTGGCCTGGGGCAACTGGTCGCCAGCGATCTGCTCGATGAGGAACTGGTTGTAGGGAAGGTCTCGGTTCAGCGCACCGACCACCCAATCACGGTAGGCCCAGACGAAACGGGGTTTGTCCTTCTCGAAGCCGTCCGAATCGGCGTAGCGGGCCGCATCGAGCCAGTGTCGGCCCCAGCGTTCGCCGTGGTGGGGGGAAGCGAGCAGACCGGAGACCGCGCGTTCCCAGGCATCCGATGCCTTGTCGGCGAGGAAACGATCCACCTCGGCCGGAGTCGGCGGGAGTCCGGTGAGATCCAGGTGGAGCCGACGCAGCAGGGTGACACGGTCGGCTTCCGGAGACGGCTTGAGTCCCTCGGCTTCGAGCCGGGCCAAGATGAATCGATCGATCGGGTTCCGGACCCAGTCGCCCCGGCGCACCATGGGCAAGGCGGGGCGGACTGGCGGCTTCCAGGCCCAGTGATCCCGACGCGCGACGTTCGTCGACGAGGCTCCCCAAGAGGTCCCACCCACCCAAACCCACCCCAAGAACAGCAAGGTGCGAAGTCCAGCGCAGACCGAGGACGGAAAGGAGGCGGGGGTGTTCACAACGCCGACACAGTGCCCCGGGTCCCCAGGGTGGTCCAATCGGATTTGCATTCACCCGGACACCGGATTCACGCGGGCGATCCCGGCCCGCCCTCGGATCAGGCCTCGCAGTGGGGACAGGCTCCTCCGGACGAGGGGCTGAGGTACGGGATGCCCAGCCCCAGGCCACGGACGATCAGCAGGACACCCACCCCGGCGATCACCCAGGGCACGGCTCTTTGGAGACGGGCCCGAGCACCGGGACCGAGCCTTTGTCCGAGACGATCGACCGCCAGCAGCAGCGGCAAGGTGCCCAGCCCAAACGCCCCCATCGACAGGGCTCCGGAAAGAGGATCCCCGGAAGCCGCGGCTGCGATGCCGGCGGCATAGACCAAGCCACAGGGCAGGAATCCGTTGATCATGCCCAAGAAGACCAGCGACCCGATCGTCTTGCGCCCCATGCCCAAGCGGAACAGGGCTTTCACCCAACCCACCGTCCGGACCAGCCATGCATCCAGCGACAGCCGCGCGGCGACGGCACCCCCGACCAAGAGCAGCACCCCGGCGATGATCGAGACGGCGCGCTGCCAACCCGCCACGTGAAATCCACGCCCCAACAGTCCGAAGACCAGGCCGATCAAGGCGTAGGTCATGAACCGTCCGGCATGGTAGGCGACCCGCGATCGGATCCGCGCCGCGGGGTCGGTCCCCGAGAGCAGGGCCATCATCAACGGACCACACATGCCGCCGCAGTGCAGGCTGCCTCCCAATCCAAGGACCAGTGCCGAGAAGATTTCCATGGCTGTCACCATCCCCTACCGGGTCGGAACCGCGGCGACCGTGGTGGGCACCACCACGGAACCCTCGGCGTAGTAGCCAGCGTCTTCGGGCCCCCAGTGGACACGGACCTTCCACAGCCCGGGCTTCAGGGAACCCGCATCGATGCTCTGAACGCCGTCCGCGCCGACAGCCAAGGGGAACTCCCGATCGAGAGCCGCTTCGGACGGACGGTACAGGCGAACCCTGCCACGCCCATCGGCAGGAAGGGAGGCCGCGGGCCAGGCGATGCGGATCGCCCCGCCCTGCCCGCCAGGCACGTAGCCGATGGCGACACCCGCACCGGCCGAGCGCTTGAGGCGATTGATCTGCTGCTGATAGGCCACCTCCTGCTCGTAGTAGTCGGCGCTCACCAACTCCTCGCGATTGCGTTGCGCCACAACGGCCCAGGTGGCCAACGAAGCGATCAGCACGGCGAAGAAACAGGCGATGCCGATGGGCCAGGGTTCGATCCTCTTGGAGACGGTGTTCATGGAGTGGAGTTCGTGGAGGGACTTCTCGGACCGGAGAACTGGGTGCTCACGCGTTCCAGCAACTTCCCGTTGGAATAGACGCCCAGCTCCAATTCGGTGGTCGATCCGGTCAACTGGGCGGGATCGAGATCGACCAACGCCGAGGTCTGCAGGTATTGCCCGACGGGGACCACGGGATTCGTCGCGCCCATCAGGCGGACGGAACCCGGGAGGTTCTCCAGGCGCACCTCGATCGGCAGCGGTTCGTGGGATTTGTTGATCATCTTCACCGAAAACAGGTTCCGGATGCGTCCGTCGGGAAGACTCTGGTAGAGGGTGCCCGAGACACGCAGGAACGTGGTCTCCACCGGTGCCCTCGAGAGCACCAACCACAGGAACACGCCGACCAGGGCCGCCAAGACGACGGAATACATCACCATGCGCCGGGTGAAGCGCTGGGGCTCGCCCCGCTCCAGGTTGTTCTGGGAGGCGAAGCGGATCAAGCCGGTGGGGCTCCCCACCTTGTGCATGATGGAATCGCAGGCATCGATGCAGGCCGTGCAGTTCACGCACTCCATCTGCGTGCCATCCCGGATGTCGATACCGGTCGGACACACCGCGACGCACTGGCGACAATCCACACAGTCTCCAAGGCCGGTGGCCTTGCGGGCATCATGCCCCTGATCCCGATGGAGCGGTGCGCGTTTCTCACCGCGACGGCGATCGTAGGCCACCACCATCGAGTTCTCATCGAGCAACGCCGACTGGAACCGGCCGTAAGGACAGATGAACGTGCAGGCCTGTTCGCGGAAGCGGGCGAAGATCGCGTAGAAGAGCAGCGAGAACAGGGTCATGGCGGTCAAACCCGCCCAGTGCTTCCGGGGATCATCGAACTGGATGGCCAGGAGCTGCTCACTGCCGATGATGTAGGCCAGCAGGGTGTTCCCCACGATGAACGAGAGACCGAAGAACACCCCGTGTTTGAAGAGACGTCGGGCGATCTTCGAGAGCGTCCATGGCGCCGCAGCCAGCGCCCGTTGTGCGGCCGAATCACCCTCGATGAGGTATTCGACCTTCCGGAACACCATCTCCATCATGACCGTCTGCGGACAGGCCCACCCGCACCACAACCGCCCGAATGCGACGGTGAAGACCACGATGCCGCTGATGAACACCAACATGGCCACCGCGAACACCACCGAGTCCTGCGGCCAGAAGATCTGACCCAGGATCGAGAAGCGGCGCTCCACGATGTTGAACAGGAGGAGCGGGTTGCCCTGGATGCGGATCCAGGGGCCGGCGAACATCAGCAGGATCAGGAAGGACGCAAACCAAGCCCGCCGCCGGTGCCAGACCCCCGAGGGGGCCTTGGGATAGAGCCAGCGCCGGCGACCGTCCTTGTCGGCCGTGGCGATGTGGTCGCGGAAATCCCGCCAATCCACATCCTGCATGTTGCCCGGCCGACCGGAGGCCGGGGCTTCAGGAGTCGCTGGGGTCCGATCTTGGGGAGAGTTCATGGGCGGGAGTCCTGACCGGACTCCTCAGGGGGGGGTCATTCGAAATCCATCGGGACCGCAGGCTTGGAGGGATCCTCCGGAGGCTTGGGATCGGGCGGATTGCTGCCTCGCAGCGTGTAGATGTAGCTGGCCACCGCCTGGATCTCGGCCGGCTTGAGCACCCCGCGCCAGCTGAGCATGCCCTTCTCGGTCACGCCGTTGATGATGACCTTGACGGTGTCCACGTAATTGGAGCCGTGGATCCAAACGGTGTCGCACAAGTTCGGTCCGACCAATCCGCCGCCGTCGGCACGGTGGCACGGCGCACAGAGATTGACGAAGGACTGTTTGCCCTGCTCGAGAGCGACGGCGTCGGCGAGCGGTTTCAACGTGGCCACATCCGACTCGAATCGAGCGAGCGCGGCATTTTTCAGCGCGTCGCCCTGGGTCGCCTCGGCCTGGTATTCCGCGGCCTGCAGGGGTCCCACCTTGAGCACGTGGTAGTACACGATGTAACCGACGGCGAAGATCGTGCAGAAGACGAACAACCAGACCCACCAGCGCGGCAGGTTGTTGTCGAGTTCGCGGATACCGTCGGCCTCGTGGTCCAACAGGAGCGGCTCTTTCGGGTCCTTATTCATGGTTCTTGGAAGCGGTGGGGATGAAGGGGTGGATCTCGCCATCGTTCAGCGGGAGTTCGCCCATGCGGCGGACATGGCTCGCCCGCTGGGCCAGGGTCCAGAGGACCGCGGCGGCGAACACCGCGAAGAACAGGCAGATGGAGATGATGCCGTACAGGGCGATGCCCCCGGTGTGGGTGAGGACGTTCTTGATCATGGCTGGAGGGAGGCCGTGGACTGGCCATTGGGGTTCGAGGCCTTGATGTCCGTGCCCAACCGCTGCAGGTAGGCGATCAGGGCGATGATCTCACGGTCGGGCTGGGTCTCGATCCGGGCCGTCTTGAGGCTGGTGACGATGCCGGCGGCCTGCTTCTGAAGGTCCGTCACCGCCTGGGTCTCATAGCCTGCCGGATACGGGACACCCACCGAGCGTAGCGCGGCGATGCGGGCCCCGACGGCGGCCGTGTCGATCTTCTGCTCCAGAAGCCAAGAGTACCTGGGCATCATCGAGCCCGGAGAGGTGCTGCGGGGATTGTCCATGTGGTTGAAATGCCACGCGTCCGGATACTTGCCGCCGACGCGATGCAAGTCGGGACCGGTGCGCTTGGAGCCCCAGAGGAAGGGATGATCGTACACGAACTCGCCCGCCTTGGAGTACTCGCCGTAGCGCTCGGTCTCGGAGCGGAACGGGCGGACCATCTGCGAATGGCATCCGACGCACCCTTCCCGGATGTAGAGGTCGCGTCCCATCACCTCCAGCGGCGTGTACGGCTGGACTCCGGTGATGGTGGGCACGTTCTCCTTCACCAGGTACATGGGCACGATCTCGACCAATCCCCCGACCAACACCGCCACGAAGGCCAGCGCCGTCATGGTGATCGGGCGAGCCTCCAACCAACGGTGGCCCCAGGAGGACGGCTTGCCCGCCTCGGCCTGCTCCGATGCGGACGGGCTCTTCGCGGCAACGGCCACCTCGGATTCCTCCTCGAAGGAACCGGCCTGGGCCGTCTTCCACAGGTTGTAGGCCATGATGAAGGCACCGATGATGTAGAGGGTTCCGCCGATGGCGCGCAGGCGGTACATGGGGAACAGTTGGAGCACCGTCTCCAGGAAGCTCGGGTACTGCAGGAAGCCGTCCGGGGTGAATTGCTTCCACATCAGGCCCTGGGTCACGCCACTCCAGTACATGGGCACCGCGTAGAACATCATACCCAACAGGGCGACCCAGAAGTGCCAGTTGGCCAGCTTCACGGAGTAGAGCTGCGTGCGGTACAGGCGCGGGAACAGCCAATACAGCATGGAGAAGGTGAAGAACCCGTTCCAACCGAGGGCCCCGGTGTGGACGTGGGCGATGGTCCAATCGGTGTAGTGCGAGAGGGCGTTGACGCTCTTGATGGAGAGGAGCGGACCTTCCAGCGTGGCCATGCCGTAGGCGGTCAGGGCCACCACCATGAACTTGAGCATCGGATCCTGACGCACGCGGTCCCAGGCACCGCGCAGCGTGAGCAGGCCGTTGAGCATGCCGCCCCACGAGGGGGCCACGAGCATCACCGAGAACACCATGCCCAGCGACTGGGCCCAATCGGGCAGCGCGCTGTAGAGGAGGTGGTGCGGTCCGGCCCAGATGTAGATGAAGATCAGGCCCCAGAAGTGGATGATGGACAACCGGTAGGAGAACACCGGGCGCTGAGCGGCCTTGGGCAGGAAGTAGTACATCAGGCCCAGGTAGGGAGTGGTCAGGAAGAAGGCCACGGCGTTGTGGCCGTACCACCACTGCACCAGGGCGTCCTGGACGCCGGCATAGATCGAATAGCTCTTGAAGAGCCCGGCCGGCACCGCCAGGGAATTGCCGATGTGCAGCAGGGCGACCGTCACCGCGGTGGCGATGTAGAACCAGATGGCCACGTAGAGGTGCCTCTCACGGCGCTTCACGATGGTCCCGATGAGATTGACCGTGAAGGCCACCCACACGACCGCGATGGCGATGTCGATGGGCCATTCGAGCTCGGCGTATTCCTTGCTGGTGGTCAGGCCCATCGGCAGCGTGATGGCCGCCGCCACGATGATCGCCTGCCACCCCCAGAAGTGGAACCAACCCAGGCCATCGCTGAACATCCGCGCCTTGCACAGCCGTTGGAGCGAATAATAGATGCCCATGAAGAGGCCGTTGCCCACGAAGGCGAAGATCACGGCATTGGTATGGAGCGGTCGCAGGCGGCCGAAGGTGGTGTACTGGAGGTTGAGGTTCAGTTCCGGGAGGAACAGCTGGCAGGCGATCAAGAGGCCGGCCAAGAAGCCGACCAACCCCCAGATGACGGTGGCGATGGCGAAGGCGCGAACGATTCGGTTGTCGTAGCGGAATGTGTCCTGGTTCATGGAAATGGGTGTCCCCGTCACGGGTCTCGGACCGGCTTGGCCGGAGACCTCCGGAGAGGGGAGTCCAGAGCGCTTTCAACCTCGGTCGAAAGGCGCCCGACGGGCTCCCCCGGGCTTGGCGAGACCTCCACGGGATTTGCAACGGACCGACCCGGCAATGCAGGCGCATCGTCGGTGAGAATCCGCATCGCCGGGGTGCAGGTGTCTTCGTATTGACCGGATCGGACCGCCCAGAAGAAGGCGGCCAGAAAACAGCCCGCGATGAGCACGCTCAGCGGGATGAGCAACATCAGCACACTCATGGCTCCATCCGGTTCGAGGTTGAAAACCGACGTCGTCCGAGCCATTCGATGCCCAGCACCGAGAAGGCGACGACCGTGAACGAGCTCAAGGGCATCAACACGGCGCACACGATGGGCGACAACCGCCCGGAGGCGGCAATCGAGATGCCCACGACATTGTAGAGTCCCGAGATCAGAAAGCCCCGGTGGACCCATCCGACCGAATCCCGGGCAAACCCGAGGACCCGATCGAGGTCGGTGACCCGATCGGCGGCCACGATGAGATCGCTGGCGGGTGAAAACGCCCCGGCCTCCTCCACCACCGCCATGCCCACGTCGGCCTGTTGCAGGGCACCGGCATCGTTGAGACCATCGCCCACCATCAGCACCGTCCGACCACCGACCTCCTGCCACTGCCGGATGAACTCCAGCTTCTGCGCCGGGCTCTGATGAAACCGCAACTCGGAACCCGCTCCGAACAGCGACCGGAATCGGTCGGCCTCGCCGGCATGATCGCCACTGAGAAGGGCCAGTTCGGCCCGGGGTCGGAGGTTGTGCATGAGCCGTTCGATTCCCGGACGGAGCGGATGCCCCACCCGAAAGACACCCCGGTACGTTCCATCCAAGGCCACATGCACCCGACTGGTCGTGGAATCCCCCGTCGATTCCGAAGCGTCGGCGCCGATCGGGATCCCCTGCCGACGCAGGTGTCGCGCCGAACCCATCACCACCGGAACCCCCTGCACCCGCCCTGAAATCCCCTGCCCGGGTGTCTCGGTGAACCCAACCACAGGATCGTCCGCCAGCACCCCGGATCGACCCAGGAATTGCCGGACTCGCCCCGACAACGGGTGGTTGGAATGCGCGGCCAAGGCCCGGACCAGAGCCTGCTCGCGGCATCCGAGCGGAGTCCCGGCCCAGTCCATCGCGGCGACACCGGGTTGCGTCAGGGTTCCGGTCTTGTCGAAGACCACGCCATCGACCCGGGCGAGCGTCTCGAGGACGAATGGATTCTTGAGATAGACGCCCAGTCGCCCGAGCACCCTCTGGGCCGTCCCCAGCGTGAAGGGCGAGGCCAGCGCGAGCGCACACGGACAGGCGACGATGAGCACCGACACCAGCGCCTGCACGGCCCGGACCCCGTCGCCCACGATCCACCAGGCCGACGCGGCCGCCACGGCGATCACCAGGAGGAGCAGCGAGAATCGGCGGCTGTAGGCCTCGGTGATCCGATCCACCGGATCGTCGGTCCAGGGTTTCTGGAAGGCCTCCTGGTTCCACAATGATGTCAGGTAGCCCTGGGACACGGGCTTGAGGATCGCCACCTCGATGCGACCGCCCGTCTGCCGGCCTCCGGCAAACACCGTGGCCCCGAGGGCACAGGTCTCGGGCTGGGATTCACCGGTGACGAAGGCATAGTCGATCCGGGCCTCGCCCCCGAGGAGCCGTGAATCGGCCGGAACGAGTTCCCCGTGACGCAGGATCAGGCGGTCGCCCACCGCCAACTGGGCCACGGCCACCCGCTCCTCGCCCCGGCTGCCCGAGCGGGTCACCGCCAAGGGGAAGAACGCCTTGAAATCGCGGTCGAACACCAGCCGGGCATACGTCTTCTGCTGGAAGAGCTTACCGCACAGGAGGAAGAACAGCAGCCCGGCCAGGGAATCGAAATAACCGTCACCCCGCCGGGAAAACACCTCGAACACGCTCTGCCCCATGAGGGCCAGGATGCCCAGCGCGATGGGGATCTCGATGACCGGAACCCGCCGTTCAAAGCCGGTCCAGGCGGCCCGGTAATAGTCCCAGGCGCTGAAGGTGACGACCGGCAGCGACAGGATGAAACTGATCCAGCCGGCCAGATGGCGGAAGGCGGGTCCGCTGACACTGTCGAGGCCCAGATACATCGCCAGGCTCAGCAGCATGGTGTTGCCGAAGGCGAATCCGGCGACCCCCAACTGGAGCCACAATCGACGCGAGACCGGACGCACGGTCGAGGTCTCCAGATCGGAGGCTCTCAACTCCGGCTCATATCCCAGCGAGGCCAACAGCGCCGCCACCTCACTGAGTCGGAGAACGGACGGATCGAAGGTCAGGGAAACCTCCCGACGCAGGAAATCCACCGACGAACCCCCGATGCCCGGTCGCAACCGGAACACGTGTTCCAACAACCACACACAGGCCACGCAATGGATGGCCGGCACCCGGAACGTGACCTTGGTGCGATGGTCATCCGAGTAATCGACCAGGGCCGAACGCACTTCCGGTGTGTCGAGAAATGCGAATCGATCCTGTGCGTCGGCCCCTCCGCCACGCACCCCCTGGGCCCCGCCCAGCCGATAGAACTCGTCCAGCCCCCCTTCGCTGAGCAGCTCGAAGACCGCCTGACACCCCGCACAGCAGAACTGCTTCCCGGACCCGTGCAGGGGACTCTCTCCGCACGGCAGCCCGCAGTGCGAACACGCCGACGACCGCGGGGAAGCGGTTTCCCCGGAGCGGGTGGTTGTCTCGGTATCGACCAGATCCAATGTGGGCACGGCACCGGCACTGTGCGAATGGCTCCGACGGCCGACTGCCCCGATCTTGCCCTCCCGACGGCAGGATTTGTCCGATCATCCGACCAGGCCCGGAACGGCGCTTGCCGCCGGAGCGCCGGGGACGCACCGTTCAAGTCCATCCTACCATGAACCGCGTGCTTCTCTCCATGCTGTCGGCCGCTGTGGCGACGGCGCTCCTCACCACTCCCGCCCTGGCCGCCGACAAAAAGGCCAAGAAGTCCGACAACTCGGACAAGGCATCCTGGCAGCCCCTCTTCGATGGCAAGGACACCTCGAAATGGCGCGGCTACAAGGCCACCGCATTTCCGGCCAAGGGGTGGCGCGTGGAGAACGGCACCCTGCGCCACGTGGCCGGTGAGGGCGGCGGAGATCTGATCAGCGTGGACAAGTTCGCGGATTTCGAGCTGCGCTTCGACTGGAAGGTCGCCCCGGGGGCCAACAGCGGCGTGATCTATCGGGTCACCGAAGACCACAACGCCTCCTACGAAACCGGGCCCGAGTATCAGGTGCTCGACGACTCCAAGCACGGCGACGGCAAGAATCCCAAGACCAGCGCGGCCGCCCTCTATGCCCTGATCGCCTGCAACGCCGACAAGGCCCTCAACCCGGTGGGCGAGTGGAACAAGGCCCGCATCGTGATCAAGGGCAACAAGGCCGAGCACTGGCTCAACAAGAAGAAGGTCGTCGAGTACACATGGGGTGGCTCCGAGACCCAGAGGCTCATCTCCGAATCGAAGTTCAAGGGCATGCCCGGCTTCGCCAAGAATGCCTCCGGCCACATCTGCCTGCAGGACCACGGCGACGACGTGTGGTTCCGCAACATCAAGATCCGCACCTTCTGAAACCCCGGGTCCGGTCTCCGTCGCAAGGCCCGTCGAAAGCCCCTTCCCGCCCGAGTGAATCCCATCTATTGGGACTACAACGCCACCACGCCGCCGGACTCCCGGGTCCGGCAGGCGATGGAGCCGTTCGTCTCCGAGGTCTGGGGCAACCCCTCGAGTGTCCATGCCACCGGGCGACGGGCTCGGGCCGCTCTGGATGATTTCCGCTACCGCCTGGCCACGGCGTGGCGCTGCCGCCCCAGCGAAGTGGTCTTCACCGGGGGCGGCACCGAATCCAACAACCTGGCCGTGCTGGGAACGGCGCGATTGGCCCGATCACGCGGCCGGGCCCATCTGGTGGCTTCCCCGGTGGAGCACCACGCCGTGCTGCACGCGCTGAAGTACCTGGAGGCCCACGAAGGATTCCAACTCACACTGCTCCCGGTGGATCATCACGGGCGGGTCTGCGCCGAGGCGGTGGCCGAGGCGCTCCGCCCCGACACGGCCTTGGTCTCGGTGATGGCGGCCAACAACGAGACCGGCACGGTGCAACCGGTGGCCGAGATCGGTCGGCTGTGCCGGGAACGGGGCGTTCCCTTCCACACCGACGCCGTCCAGGCCTTCGGGAAGCTGCCCTTCGAGCGCATCGACCAGTTCGAGGCCGATCTGGTCTCCGTGTGCGCCCACAAGTTCCACGGACCCAAGGGGGCGGGGGCTCTGTTCATCCGCTCCCCCCTGCTCCCGCATCCGATCCAGCATGGAGGAGCCCAGGAGAACGAACGGCGGGGCGGCACCGAGCCCCTGGCGGCAGTGGCCGGTCTGGTGACCGCCTTCGAGTGCTTCGTACCCCAACCGGTCTTTCCCGCCGACCGATTGCGGGCCTGGACCCGACGACTGGCCTCGAGCGTGGCCGCCATTCCCGGCGTCGAGTGCCACGGATGCCCGGACAACCGCTTGCCCAACACCCTGGCCTTCTCCGTCGAGGGCACCGACAGCATCTCGCTCCTGGCCAACCTCGATCTGGAGGGCGTCTGCGCGTCGAGCGGTTCGGCCTGCACGGCCGGTTCGGTCGAACCGAGCCATGTGCTGCGGGCGATGGGGGTGCCGGAGTCCCGCGCCAAGGCCCTGGTGCGCTTTTCGCTCGGCCGCGACTCCACCGAAGACGAAGTGTCCCGGGTGGAGCGGCTGTTGCCCGCCCTCATCGCCCGGTGCCGGAGCTGAGTCGGGTTGCCCGATCGCCCAGCCCCGCGTTCCCGCTCACACGGGCGTGTGGATCCAGGGGGTGGGGTCCACCGCGAAGTCGGCCAGCAGGGCGGCCTGCTGCGCGGCGGGAATGGGCAGGAACTTGCCGGTGGCCTCGGTATGGACGACCCCGTCGGGACCCACCACCTCGCCGCGGGTCAGGAACAGCCGCCCCCGACGATTGGCCGTGAGTTCGGCCCGGACCCGCATCGGAATCCCCGGGGCCACCGACCGCAGGAACCGCACGTTGAGTTCGGCCGCGAAGGCGAAGGATCGGGTGTTCACGCCGATCACCCAGGCCATCACTTCGTCCAACACGGTGGAAAGCAGCCCGCCATGCACCACGCCGCTGAAGCCGCACTGCTCGGCCCGGAACCGCACCGGCACCTCCACGGTGCGACCATCGCTTTGCAAGGCCAGTCGCAGCCCGGTGGGATTGTCGATGCCGCACACGAAGCACCCCCGGGTGACCGGAAGGGTTTCCCACGAGCGCTCCCCGGGAGAGGAATCAGGATCGGACATGGCTCAGAGTCATTCCCAAGGCCAGCAAGGCGATCAATCCGAAGTAGGCGATGCCCACCGTCCAACGTTGCCGGGGCTCGATCTCGAAGAACCGACGCGACTCCTCATCCCGTGCCCGGAAGAGTGAGAACAACCGCGGCAGACCCATGATGAGGATCATGATCAGCAGGGGGCTGATCCAACCCCGGGTCATCGCCTCGTGGACCAGGTAGGCGATCATGACGCCGTAGCCCGCCACCCACAGCCAGGGCGACAAGGCGGTGACAATGCGGCCGCCATCCAGGAAACCCACCGGGGCCAGATTGAAGAGGTTGAGCATGAAGCCCGAGTAGGCCAGGGCCGACCAGAACGGATCGCCCGTGGCCACGTGGATCAAGAAGCAGACAGCCGCGCCGACGGTCCCGAAAATGGGCCCGCCGATGCCCACCACGGCCTCGATCCAGGCATTCCGGGGAGCCTCTTTGAGAGCAATGACCGCGCCCATGAACGGAATGAACACCGGAGCCCCGACCCGGAGACCCAGACTGCGGGCGGCCACCAGATGCCCCAATTCATGGACGAAGATGAGCACCACGAATCCCAGCGCGAACTTCCAGCCCCACAGCAGCGCGTAGGCGCCCACGCTCAGGAGCATGGTGCCGCCGGTCTTGAGAAAAGCGGGCAGGAACTTCAGGAACGGCATCAGCACCAACAGCTTCGAGCCGAACTTGAGCACCGCGGCCACCCCGAGGGCGATGGGACCCCAGAACCCTTTCTTCTTTGGAGGCACGGGCGTCGTCATCACCGGAGGACGGTCATTGCCGGACAGGCCGGTCGAACCCGGTAGAACCGGGGGCTTCGGATCGGAGGATGGAGGGGCATCGTCCATGAGACCCAACCCGACTCCAGTGGCGTCAAAACCGCAATCCAATTGCTTTCGCCGGTTCAGACGGTTCAAACCGTTCAGACCCTGTTGACCCAATGGCGGAACAGGATCACCACACCGGTCATCCGCACTCACCAAAAAGCCCCGCTAGCGAGGCCACCTCAGGGGGAATCGGTCACCGGGGCGGGGCGGCGAGCATCGTTTCCTCGGCGGGAAACGGAGGCTTGCGCGAAGGGGTGAGGGCTTTCTGCACCAACCGGCGCCAAGCCGCGCGGTCATTGGGGCTCATGGCCTTCCAGCGCTCGGCCCGCCGCAGGAATTGCTCGCGCTCGGCCGGGCTCAGCGCCTCGAATTTCTGGAAGCCCCGCACACAACGCTCCCGGGCCTCGGGCGTCAGTGCCGCGAAATCGCTCAAGGCCCGTTCCATCTGCTGGCGCTCCGTCTGCGACAGGGTGCCCAGAGCGGCCTCGCGCTCCGAAGCCTTGAGGTCGAAGAACCGCGAGAATGCGGCGGCCTTGCGGGCCCGCTCGGCCGATGGCAGGGCCAACCAGCGCTCCATCTGCTCGCGGGCCGTCTGCTGGGCGGCCGGCGGCAAGGTGGCCACGTAGGCCTCGGCGCTCCTGCGATCGGGTTCCGCCCCGGCTTGACGCACGAACCACGACAACCGGCGCTCACTCTCGAGGACATCGCGTCGCTCGGACTCGGGCAACTGATCCCAAGCGGCCAAGCGCTCCTCGATCCAGGGAAGGTCTTCTTCGGGCACCGACGCCATGAGCGGGCCGCGCTCCGAAGGGCTCAGCGGCAAGAGGGTGCGCAACGAATCCTGGAACTGTGCCAAGCGCAGTCGGATCTCCCGCTCGTCGGGTCGGAGGCCCCCGAACTCCCGGAGCTTGGCCTCGATCAACGCACGGGCCGCCGGAGGCTTCCGGGACAACAGCACCTCGCGTTGCTCGGCGTTGGCGGCCAGGAGTTCACGGAAACGGTCGGTAGGCGTCCGCACTCGGGGCACCGGCGGCAGAGTCGCTTGCTGGGGCAACGGCGGACCCGATCGAACCGATGCTAGACCGCCGGATGGAGGGTTGGATGGAGGGTTGGATGGAGGAGCAGGAACCTGACCCAGCAGGACCGAAACGCCGGCAATCCACACCCCGCCCCCCAGCTTGCCCAGCCAGAGCCACCGGCCCCACTCGGAACGACCCGAAATCGGACACAGGAACGTGGGTGTTTCGAGGTCCGAGGGCCTCGAGACGAACGCCGCATTCAGGGACCGGGAAACCCAACCCAAACACCGGGAGGCAAGGCGTGAGTTCATGGGGCATCCTCGCGAAGCGCCTGCATGAGCGCGACATCGTCGGGGGCCGAACGGGTCTCGAGCCATTGCACCGCCTCGAAATCCTGAAGGACGGCCACTCCCGGCATTTCGGCCGCCACCGAGAGCTCGGCTGCGGTGCGGGCCATGGCACCGTGACGGTGCACCTGGACTCGCTGCCACCCCCAGTTCAGCGGAATGGCCACACACACCAAGGCGACGGTGAGCGGAATCGCGTGAGCCCCAAGAGACCGGAATGCCCCCGTGACCGACGCCATGACCGACGTCAAAGTCCATTTTAGAGTCCTGAATCGGGAAATCCCGTGTTCCCAAGCTCGGGAAATCCCGGATTGCTGCTCGGGGGATTCCTGAAGCGCCGACATCACCCGGGCGGTGAAATTGGAAGAGACCGAGGGCTGGGGCAACGAATCGAGCACCCGGTTCAAGGCCAGTTCTTCGTCGAGACGGCGGGCCTCGGAAGGACGCTCCGACAACTCCCGACGCCATCGGGAGGCCTCTTCGGGGGTCAAATCCCGTCGGGCCACCTCGTCCAGCCAGTCTTGGTTCAGAGGAGACTCCATGGATGGTTGTGTTCAGGTCAAAACCGCGCGCTCCGGAAAGTTGCGTTGGGAGATTCCCCGAGGCCCCTGATGACACGTCGGCACTTGGATGACTGACAATCGGCAAAGACCGCCTTAATCTAAAAGGAGCTCGTGCCGATGGCCTTCCAGATGGACCCGACTCCCCATGAAACACCCGCTTTCCGCCCCGGCTCCGGCTGGTTGACCGGGGGGTTGGCCGTGTTGGATGCGGAAGGCCGGGTGGTCTCGGTCAATGAACCCTTGGCCAGTTGGCTCGATGAAACACCCGAGACGCTGACCGGGCGGGAATGGCTGGCCGTACTGGCCCACAAATGCCCGGATTGGGAGTCCGGAGTCCGGGCCTGGATCGAATCGGAGTCGCAGTTCCGGACCACAGACCTGCCCGGACACCCCGACCAACCCGACGGATGGATCCGCCTGACGGGCGGGCGCGGACCCGGGGGGTTCTTCGCTCACATCGAGTCGACGGTGCCTCCGCGCCCCCGACTGGAGGAGGAGTCGTGGCCGACGGCGGGCCGGGGGGGCGAGGCCAATCAACGCCTGCGGCTGCGACTGCTGCAGGCCGAAGCCCAGGTGGACAACCTGATGCGACGCTGGCCGGGAGTCATCTTCAACCAGCGCAGCGACATGTCGTTGCACTACGCCAGCCCCCGTCTGGAGGAGCTCACCGGGATCGCTCTCTCGGAGTTCCTGCACCGCTCCGACGTTTTCTGGAACGTGATCCATGAGGCGGATGTGCAGGAGGTCCAGAGCCACATCCGACGGGCGATCCGCAGCGAAACGGGCGTCAGCACCCATTTCCGCATCCGCCACGCACGGACGGGGAGGGTCGCCTACATCCTCGAACGCCGACAGGCCTTGCGGACCGAGAGCGGGTTGCTCCTCGGATTCGAGGGCACCTGGCTCGATGTGTCCCGACAGACCATCGCCGAACGGCGGCTCAGTTCGGCCGCCTGGCGCGACACCCTGGCCACCCTCACCATGGGCATGGCCCATGATTTCGGGAACATCCTCGCCGGCATCCATGCCCTGGCCGAGACACTCGAGCCGGTGGAGGGCTCCGACGAACCCCTGCGCGAGAGTCTCGACCTGATCAAACGCAACGCCATGCAGGCCAGCGCCCTGGTGCGGCGGGTCCTGAGCCTGCATCAGGGGCGCATCGGCGACTACGGCTACTCCGACTTGAACGAACAGGTGAACGACCTGTCCGAGCTGGTCCGCAAAATCCTGCCCCGACGCATCCGCTACGACTCCGAGCTGGTCGCCCTGCCCTTGCCGATCTACGTCGACAGCGTGGAACTGCGGCAGGTGTTCCTGAATCTGGTCATGAACGCGGCGGACGCCATGCCCCACAACGGTCGCCTCCACTGCTCGACCCATCGGATCACCGAGGTCGAACCCCTGGCCCACGTGCAGGGCAACTTCCCCCGCCTGCCGGCCGTGTGCGTGTGCATCCAGGACAACGGCATCGGCATCCCCGAGCGCCATCTGAGTACCATCTTCGATCCGTTCTTCACCACCAAACCGGTGAACAAGGGCTCCGGACTGGGCCTGTACAACGCCCGTCTCTTCGTCGAGAAACATCACGGAGCCATCTCCGTGGAATCGGTCGAAGGCCAGGGCACGACTTTCCGACTGTGGCTGCCCGAGGCCGACTTCACCGAACAGGAGCGCGTGCAGGAGGGCGAAGACCGGCGGCGACGCACCCTCCTGGTGGTGGGGGCGGCGGGCCGTTCCCTGGACACCACGGTCGATTCGCTGCGGCGGGGCGGGTTCTTCGTCGTCGCCGAGAGCCGGGACGATCAGGCCCTCGAGATGCTCGATTCGCTCGACTACGAGTTCGATGCGGTGCTGGTGCAGGTGGCGGCCGACACCCCCGACCGCATCGGTCAACTGCTTCGCGAGGTGCGCCAACGCCGACCACCCGTGAAGTCCATCCTCCAGATCATCGGCCGGAACGAAGACGAAGTGCACAGTGCGTGGCTCAAGGATGCCACGTTGACCCTCCCCTCCGACCTGCAGGAAACGGAGTTCCAGCGTCAGATCGACGACCTGTTCGACACCCACACCAGCCGATGAACGCACCTGACGCCCCCTTCGAGCCCTCGCTCAAGCGAATCCTCATCGTGGACGACGAGGAGATCGTCCGCATCGCCCTCCGCGAGACGCTGCGGCGCGAGCACTACGGGGTCACCGCCTGCGCCTCGCCCGAAGAGGGCCTCAAGGTGCTCCAGAAGGAGGCCTTCGCGGTGATCATCTCCGATTACCAGATGCCGGGGATGACCGGCCTCGATTTCCTGGCCCAGGCCAAGCAACTCCAACCCGACGCGACGCGGATCCTCATCACCGCGGTGCTCAGCCTCGACACGGTGATCGAGGCCATCAACAAGGGGGAGATCTACCGCTTCGTGGTGAAGCCCTGGATCCGGGAGGAACTCCTGGCCACGGTGCGCAATGCCGTGCAACGGCACGACCTCATCGTGCGCAACACGCTGCTGCAGGCGACCACGCTGGCGATGAACGAGGAGTTGGCTTCGCTCAATCGGGCGCTGCAGTCCCGGGTCGCCGCCGAAGCCGAACACCGGCAGCGGCTCTCCGAGATGAACCAGGCACTCCAACTCAATCTGCACCATTCGGTGCAGCTCTGCCTGAAGGTCCTCCAGTCGTTCTACCCGACCCTGGGCACCCAGGCCCGGAGGGTCTTCGGGCTCTGCCGGGCCATGGCCGATCTGCTGAAGCTCTCGGAGGCGGACCGTCAGACCCTCGAACTGGCCGCATGGCTCCATGACATCGGATTGGTGGGAACGCCCCGAGCCCTCATCCGGAAATGGCAACTCCACCCGGACACTCTGACTCCGACCGAGCAGGCGCAACTCGAGCAGCACCCGATCCTCGGAGAAGAGCTGATCGATTTCGTAGCCAACCTCCAACAGGTGGGTCGGGTCATCCGGGGTCACCACGAGCAATTCGATGGACGGGGCTATCCCGACCGCCTCGCGGGCAAAGAAATCCCCTGGCTCTCCCGCGTGCTGGCCGTGGCCGTGGCCTATGCCGAGCGCAAGGCACCCCACGCCTCGGCGGTCGAAAGCCTCACGCTGGGCAGCGGCTGGCGCTTCGATCCCGAGGCCGTCCAATTGCTGCTCAGGGCTCTGCCGCAGGCGTCGATCCCACGACAGGAGCGGGAGGCGGCCCCCACCGAGCTGCAGCCCGGCATGACCCTGGCCTCCGGCGTCCGGACCCATGCCGGAATGCTGCTGGTGCCCGAGGGGCAGGTCCTCACCGAGGCCCACATCGAGTCCATCCTCAATCACCACCGCCTGCAGGCGCTGTCGTCGCCACTGCTGGTCTACTCCGAGTGAAGGCCAGCCCGCGAAGCGGGGCCCGACTACAGTTTGCGTAATCGGATGAACAGGCCCGGCGCGGCATTGCCCGGCAGCTGGATCGATGACGGGGCGTTGGTGCCCTGCGTGACCACCTCGGGAAGGCCCGGCACCGGAACCCATGTCCCGCCAAGCACCGTGAGTTGCTCGACCTGATAGCGGCCTCCGGCGATGCCGCTCAGGCGCAGCCCGAACGAACCATCCTGGCGGACCGACAAGCCGAGGCTCGGTCCGGGCGATCCGGTGATGGCGTCCCGGACGATGATGTCGAACTCCTGCACGGTGGACACGACGCCGTCGCTCACACCGAGCCGCACCCGGTTGGTGCTCGGCCCCTGGACCTCGGTCGGTCGCCATGACAGCAGCCCGTTGGTGCTGAGGGTCAACCCCCAGGGCCCGCTGACGAGTCGGTAGGTCAGCGGTTGGGCCGGCAGGTCGGAGTCGGTGGCTTGGACACTGAAGCTCAAGAGGTTGCCCTCGTTGACCCGGCGGGTGCCCGGATTGGCCGTCCACACCGGGGCGGAGTTGGTCTCGGCCACGGCGACCAAAAAGTCGATCGACACGGTAGCGAGGCTGTCGCTCACCCGCACGCGGATCTGGTTGGTGGACGGGCCCTGGGCTTCGGTGGGTGTCCAGACCAACAGGCCGTTGGTGCTCACCAGAAGCCCGTCGGGGCCGGATTCGAGGGTGAACCTCAAGGCCTGCGCCGGCCGGTCGGGATCGTTCACCGGGAGCGACACCGACAGGGTCTGTCCTTCAGTGGTGCTCAGGAGGGTCTGGCCGACCCAAGCCGGGGCGGCGTTGATCTCCTGGACCTGGATGCGCACCCGATTGGTGACCGAAGCGATCCCGTCGCCCACGACGATCTCGATGTCGTTGATGGAGGGCCCCTGGGCCTCCGTCGGCGTCCATTGCACCCGCCCCTCGGAGCCGACCGTCAACCCCGTGGGGCCGGAGAGAAGGCGATAGACCAGCGTCTGGGCCGGAAGGTCCGAGTCGCTGGCGGTCAGGCGGAACTCGTACGGGGCGCTCTCGGGAATGATCCGCACCGGCTCCGATCCCCAGACCGGGGACTGGTTGACTTCACGGACCGCCAGCGTGAGATCGCGGGTGACCGTATCGGCCCCATCGCTCACCGCGATGCGCACCAGGTAGGTCGAAGGCCCCTGGGCCTCGGTCGGACGCCACTGCAGCAATCCGGCACGGCTGACACTCAGTCCGGTCGGACCGCTGACGAGGCTGTAGGTCAACGACTGGGCGGGGAGGTCGGGATCGGTGGCACCCAGTGGCCGCTCGAAGGCTTCGCCTTCGTTCAGGGTCAGGTTCGAATCCCCCGTCCAGACCGGAGACTGATTGACCTCCAGCACACGGATCTCGAAGAGGTTGGTGACCGAAACGAGTCCGTCACCCACGGCGACCCGCAGGCGGTTGGTGCTGGGGCCTTGGGCTTCGGTCGGAACCCAACGCACCACGCCATTGGCGCCGACGGTCAGACCGGTCGGTCCCTCCACCAACTGGAAGTCCAGATTCTGGATCGGGTCGTCACTGTCGCTGGCGGCCAACTGCCAGACCAGGGGGGCCCCCTCGAGCACCGGCGGCGGAGAGTTCTGTCCCCAGACCGGGGGCTGATTGACCTCGTTCACCTGGATCTTGAAAGCCACCCGGCTGGTCAGGCGCCCGTCGGTCGCCTCGGCGATGAGGGTCCAGCGGGTGCCACCGAAGCGTTCACCGGGCAGCCAGGTCCACTGGCCGGAAGGAGTCACCGAAAAGCCCGAGGGACCTTGGATGAGGGTCCAGCCCAGGCTTCCCTTCAAGTCCGGGTCGGGCGTGACCAACTGGCCACTGGCCTGGGCGCTCTCGGGAATGGAGAGATCGGCGATCGGAAGAACGATCGGGTCGGCTCCGGAGCTGGCCACCGTGATGACCCCGGCCTTTTGCACCGTCGTCACTCCGTCACCCACCTCCACCAAGATGGGGTATTCGCCGACCAGATCCGTCCGCTTGGGAGTCCACTGGATCAACCCTCCCACCGTCAGGGTCACCCCGTTGGGGGCTTGGAGCAGGCGATAGGTCAGGGTCTGCTGGGGCAGGTCATTGTCGGTGGCGGTGAGGAGCTGCTGCAGGGTCTTGGCCTCGACGGCGACCATGCGGGGGAACGGCTCGAAGACCGGCGGGTTGTTGAGGATGGCCGCAGGGACCACCGAGACACCGCCCAGCCGGTAATTGGCGCTCGAAGAACCCGTGAGGGAAGACCCTATGGGAATCACCGTCTTGTTGGTGCCCATCAACGGATCGGCGAATCGGGCCTCGGTGAGTTGCAGCGCCAGCGTGTCACCCGGAACGACTCCTTCCAACCGTCGCGAGGCGACGACGGCCAGGGCCGATCCGTCGAAGGCCTTGTCTTGGACTGTCACCACACCGGTCACGGTCTTGGGTTGGATCTCCAGCGTTCCCGAAAGGACCCCCAGGTAGTTCTCGCTCGAGGCGCGGGCCGTCACGGCGTACGTCCCGGCCGCCACCGGCAGGTTGGTCTTGCCGTCGTAGGTCAGCGAGACCGGCACGCCATCGGGGATCGTCACGCCAAGGACCGGCTGTCCGGACCCGGTGTAAGTCCTGAGGGTGCCGGCCAACAGGATGACCACCGGAGCAGGGCGGATATCCGCGCGAAGTCCGGTCGGCTGAATCAGCCGGTAGTTGGCGGAGGAGACCCCGGACAACTGGAGGCTGGCGCTCACCGCGAGGCCCGTTCCGACTGCGCTCTGGGAGAAGCTCGCCGAGACCACGTCGGCGACGAGAGAATCGCCGGCGATCCGATTGACCCAGGAATCCAGACCGGAGAGCTGGGCCAGAGGGGTGCCGTCGTAATCCTTGGAGACGGCCGCGACGGCCGACAGGGAGACCGGCCGGGCGAGGATGTCGGCGGTCAGTGACAGGCTCGTCGGCAGCGAATAGTGGTCCGCCTTGGGACCAGTGAGCGAGTAACCGGAGACGATCACCGTCTTGCCGGCACCAGCCGAGGCGTCAGCGAACTGACCGACGGTACGCCCCCCCAGGGTCACCGCGTCGGTGCCCACCACGCCCACCAGCACCGGCGTCCCCGTCACCGTCGCCAGCGTCGTCCCGTCGTACTCCTTCGACGCCGCGGACAACCCGCTCACGCTCAATTCCTTCTTCGAGAACTGCATCGTCAGCGTTCCCATGCCCGTTCCGGCGGAGTTCCGGGCGCTCACCGTCACCGAAAAAGATCCCACCTGCCCCGCCACGCCCGTGATCACACCCGTGGCCGGATCCAGCACCAGCCCCTCGGGCAA